>Ga0233443_1002527_pt1 | contig 13832 bp, 10 predicted proteins | sample SI_123_September_2_FD_182784 | JGI IMG/M metagenome (GOLD analysis project Ga0233443, IMG submission 182784) | Seawater microbial communities from Saanich Inlet, British Columbia, Canada - SI_123_September2016_200_MG | ecosystem: Environmental > Aquatic > Marine > Inlet | place: Canada: British... | reverse complement strand
GACCAGATTTTGAACCGCATACAGGATGATTTGTTTGATCTGGGTGCCGATCTGTGCACACCCGGTGAAGACTTCAGCGATACGTCGTCCGCCCTGCGCATTACGCAGCCGCAGATTGATCGTCTGGAAACTGAAATTGACGACATGAATGCGGGTCTCGCGGACCTGACGTCCTTTATCCTGCCAGGGGGCACAGCTGCAGCAGCCAACCTGCATCTAGCCCGTACGGTGGCCCGCCGTTCCGAACGCCTGATCACGGCTTTGTTGGAAGCGGAACCTGAAGGTGTCAATCCGCTGGCTGTCAAATTCATGAACCGCCTTAGTGATCACTTCTTTGTTCTCGGGCGGGTCCTGAACAATAACGGCGAGGATGACGTTCTGTGGCGGCCAGGTGCAAACCGCTGAACAAATCTATTTCTTTTTGGATGGCTTTGATTTGGCGCGATTAGAGCGTTTCCGGTAAATCCGGAAACGCAGCATTGCCTCAAGCTTAAGGTATGCGCCAAATATCAACGTAGAAGCGATTCCATTTAAGTCGGAATCGCCCTGGCTGCCAGGGCCGCATCGACAGCAACCCGGGACCAGACCAGCAATTCTTCACTGTCATCCATTATTTCGTCCGGCACCCGCCAGAGGGTTTTCAGGGCCTGTTGCTTGTCACCGCGTTGATAGGAAAAAGGTTCTGACCCGGCATCCTCATAGGCCTGTTGTGACGCCTCGTCGGTTTTCAGATACATCACATCATTGATCAGTAATGCAAACATCACCGTGCCATAAAAAAGCCCGGCGCCGCCAAACATGCGTCTTGCCGATACCGGTCCCAGGGGTTCCAGTTGCTCCAGCAGAAAATCGCGAAATTCAGAACTGACAGGCATGGCCGGGGTGTTATCTAACGGGGACCCGGATCAATACCGGCTTTTTCCAGCCCGGCATACACATTGTCGACGACAGTTGAGTCCTTATAAGGCCAAAGCCGCGTGCGTTCGGCCAGGGAATAATCTGGCTTCACATTAAAGACCTGCTTCCATTGCCGATTGGCTTCCTCTGGCTGACCCATATGGCCCAGCGTACTGGCCAGAAATACGTAACTGGAATCGGTATCCGGTTCCTGATCAATACGGGACCGAAACAGTTCCGCAGCCCGGTCCCAGTTTCCAAGGGCAAAATGCGCCTGTCCCAAGGTGTGCAACGCCATGGCCGGACCATGAGGATCAAGACGCAGCCATTCCTCCAGCCAGTCTATGGAAACCTGGTAGTTACAGGCAAAGAGTTCGATATTGCCCAGCATCCGCCTGGCGTCCATGGAATTGGGTGAATATTCAACCACGCGCGAAACAAGTTCTTTCGCTTCTTCCAGCCGACTTTGCCACATTCTGACCACACCAAGGGACATCAGGCCTGTGGTATTCTTTTCATCAGTTTCCACTGCTTTCAAAGCCCATTTTTCAGCTTCAATCAGCGCATTCTGATGGTTTTCACCCCATTGACTGGCGAACTGCATGATATAGGTAAAGGCCATGCCCCCCATTGCATCGACGAATTCCGGATCATCATCCAGACCTCGCTGAAGCAGGATACGAGCCTTGACCACGCCACTTTCAGTGCCGCCCATGATCAGTTCCCGCGCTTGCAGGGAATTGTCGTAAGCCTGGACATTTTCGGTGCTGTGATGACCCATACGGGCTTGCTCGTCAGCACTTATTTTGACTTTCAGAGCCGATACAATTTCCGCTGTGACTTCGTCCTGCACCGCAAAGATATCATCCAGATTGCGGTCAAAGCGATCCGCCCACAAATGACCGCCGGTGTCGCCATCGATTAACTGGGCCGTAATGCGTACCCGGTTGCCGGACTTACGCACACTGCCTTCCAGCGCCATGCGCACACCCAGCTCGCGGCAGATATCCGGCACGTTTACGGCCGTACCCTTGTAGGTAAAGACCGAGTTTCGCGCGATCACCAGCAAGCCGGAAATTTTGGACAAGTCCGTTATCAGGTCTTCTGTTATGCCGTCGGCAAAGTATTCCTGCTCCTCATCGCCTGACATATTATCGAACGGCAGGACAGCGATGGAAGGTTTGTCTTCTTCAACTGGTACCGACACACCAGGGGCAGAAGGCGCCTCGGCAGCAGCAGGTTTTTCTGTTTTTGCAGGTGCCTGACAGGCGGCACAAACATCAAAGACCCGCATGGGTTCGGCAATATTCTTGAGGGCATGTTCCCCTTTCGAGACACAATCAAGGTCGGGCTTGGATCTGATTTGTTCGTAAACCGAGCCTGAAATAAAGACCCGGCCAGGGTCTGCCAGGGCTTCGATGCGGGCTGCGATGTTGACGCCGTCGCCGTAGATATCCTCGTCATCGGACATAATATCGCCGAGGTTTACGCCCATACGAAACTGCACGCGTTTATCTTCCGCAACTTTTTCGCTGCGCTCGTTGATTTCACGCTGTAATTCAAGGGCGCAGTTTACCGCATCATAAGCGGAGGCGAATTCCGCAAGGAAACCATCGCCTGTATGTTTAACGATCCGGCCACCCAGTTTTTCAATCCCCGGATCAATGACTTCACGCCGGTATTCCCACCATTGTGTCATGGTGGCATCTTCATCCGAACCCATCAGGCGTGAATAGGCCACAACGTCTGCGGCCAGGATGGCGGCCAGTCTTCGGGCAATGGTGGTTTCGGTCATTCAGGAAAGCTTCAATTCAACAGATAAAGATTACGTCACAACAATAGCAAAAAATGTTGCCACTTCTACTCGAAGGTTATCTGGTGATCGATACCAGCTTTTTCCAGGCCTGCAATGATTTGTCTGGGGAAGGTGTCTTCCTGAAAAGGCCAGCCCGCCACCCGGTCTTTCAGGGAATAGCCGGGGTTCACCTGAAAAATGCTCTCCCACATTTCGCGTGCTTCCTCAAACCGTTCCTGATGACCATAGATAGAGGCCAGATACAAACGGCTGCTGTCGGTCTCCGGGTTGACTTCAACGCGTTTCAGGAAGCTTTCTTCTGCCCCCGGCAGATCACCGGCCATGTATTGCGCCTGCCCCAGGATATGCAGGGTTATATCGGCCCCCATGGGATCGACGCTGCGCCCTGCCTCCAGCTGGCGGATCGCCTCGTCGGAATCGCCACAGGCCAGGGCCACATTCCCCAGCAGGACAAAACCTTCAGCCTTGTTGGGCAATAACTCAAGCAGCGTCAGACCATGCTGCCTTGCTTCATCGTAGCGACATTGCAGCATGCAAATGATGCCCATGGACAACAAGGCCGCCGGGTCCTGGTCATTCTGGGCCATCGCTGCTTCAGTGCAGCTTACGGCTTCCTTCAAGGCGGCATCCGGATCATCGGTCCACTGGTTCGTATACAGCGCCATCATGGCCATGCCACGCCCGGCCAGGGCAGGTGTAAAGCCTGGGTCCGCTTCAAGAATTTGATCGAACAGAGGGATCGCTTCACGCACAGTTTCCGGCGCGCCGCTGAACAATTTCTCGCGCGCCTTGAGATAAAGATCATAGGTTTCGACGTCAGAGCGCATGCGACTTGCCACGCGTTCCTGATCGGCCTGGGATAACTTTACCTTCAGGGCCTTGACGATTTCCGCTGTAATTTCATCCTGAACCGCAAAAATATCATCCAGATTACGGTCGTATCGTTCGGCCCAAAGGTGCCCGCCCGAGGTACCATCGATTAACTGTGCCGTGACCCGCACCCGGTTCCCGGCCTTACGCACACTGCCCTCCATCACCCAGGCAACGCCCAGATCACGGGCGACATCCGGCACGTTGACCGCCTTGCCCTTGAAAGTGAAAACCGAATTCCTTGCAATGACATGCAGTCCCGAAATTTTTGACAGATCCGTAATCAGGTCTTCACTGATGCCATCCGCGAAATATTCCTGATCCGCATCACCCGACATGTTTTCGAACGGTAATACGGCAACCGAAGGGCGGTCATCGGCCGGGGTCGGGGCGACCGCTGCCGGACTTTGTGTTGGTGCCTGTATCGTCTTGTTCACATCACCCGGTGTACCAACGCGCCAGACCGAAACCGGCAAGGCGATGTTCTTCAAGGTATGATCGCCAAAACTTTCGAGGGCGAATTCAGTGTTGCTTCTGACCTGGTCATAAACAGCGGACGAGATCAAAACATCACTCGTTGTTGCCAGAGACCTGATTCTGGCCGCAATATTCACTCCATCGCCATAGATATCCTCGGCATCTGACAGGATATCGCCCAGATTTACGCCCAGCCTGTAGGCAAGTCTCTGTTCCGGGGCCAGGGTTTCGTTGAAGCCGGCCTGGCGGGTCTGGATGGCGATGGCACAGCGCACGGCATCCGCCGCGCTGGAAAATTCCACCAGAAAACCATCCCCGGTGTGCTTGACCAGACGTCCGAGAAATTCGGACGCGGCAGGTTCAACAATTTCGGAACGGCTGCGTCGACCATTTTGTGTTGTACTGACGTCATCGACACGCATAAGGTCTGCGTAATCAATAATGTCTGCAGAAATAACTGCTGCCAGTCGCCGGGTACCGCTGGTACTGGATGGATTGCTTGCCTGGTTCATATCTCATTCAGGGGCTTTAAGGAAAACACTGCTCTCAATTAGTCACAAAGAGCATCCGATACAAGCACAGAAGCAAATCCCTGAAGAAGGGTTTCGCGCCTGACTGTAAAATGCACGATTGCAGGTCAATTATACGGAATCATCCCGCCGGAAGCAGGGAAATTGTCACGATGCCCGAAAAACGGCGGTTTTCCTTGAGTTTTACCGTTTGAGAACTCATTGACAGCCTCAAAACCCGGCAATATGCTGCACTGCGAAAAAACGGGCCCCCCCACCGGTACTTTATCATGTGTATCAGGCCTGGTTACCGGATCAAGACAGCGCAGGCAGATCAAGGCCTGTGGCCGTCCCTTAATATTTTTGGAGATGCGAGCGAATGAAAGTACTCGTCGCGGTCAAACGAGTGATTGACTATAACGTCAAGGTACGCGTGAAAGCCGACAACACAGGTGTCGAGACGGCAAACGTCAAGATGTCCATGAACCCCTTCGATGAAATTGCTGTTGAAGAAGCCATTCGGCTGAAAGAAGCCGGGACCGCCGAGGAAATCGTCGCTGTGTCCATGGGTCCTCAGCAATGCCAGGAAACAATCCGGACCGCCCTTGCCATGGGTGCTGATCGTGGTGTGCTGGTTAAAACCGATGATGAATTGCAGCCGCTGGCGGTTGCCAAGCTGATGAAGGCCGTGGTCGACGAAGAGCAGCCCGGCCTGGTCATTCTGGGCAAGCAAGCCATTGATGACGACAGCAATCAAACCGGTCAGATGCTGGCCGCTTTGTTGGGCTGGCCACAGGCGACATTTGCCTCAAATGTCGAGCTGGCCGGTGACAAGGCGAAGGTGACCCGCGAGGTTGATGGCGGTCTTGAGACAATCGAGATCAACATGCCTTGTATCGTTACCACTGACTTGCGCCTGAACGAGCCACGTTACGCCAGTTTGCCAAACATCATGAAAGCCAAGAAGAAGCCGATTGATGAGAAGTCTCCGGAAGACCTTGGTGTGGACACGGCCCCGCGCCTGACCACCCTGAAGGTTGAAGAGCCACCAAAACGTGAAGCCGGTGTTATCGTTGAAGACGTTGCCCAGCTGGTTGACAAATTGCGTAACGAAGCAGGGGTAATCTGATGTCTGTACTGGTAATTTCCGAGCACGATAACGCTGAACTTAAAGAAGCCACCCTGAACGTTGTCACCGCTGCCATCGCACTTGGCAGTGATGTGCATGTTCTCGTCGCTGGTGCAGGTTGCGCCGCCGTTGGTGAAGCCGCTGCCAAAGTCGCAGGGGTCGCCAAGGTTCTGGTAGCAGACGATGCCGCCTACGAATATGGCCTGGCTGAGCCGATGGCTGATCTGATCAAAGGTCTGGCTGCGGATTACAGCGCTGTTCTGGCCCCGGCCACAACTTCTGCCAAAAACATCATGCCGCGCGTCGCCGCTTTACTTGATGTCGCCCAGATTTCGGAGATCACAGAAGTTGTCTCAGAAGACACTTTCGTACGTCCGATCTATGCCGGTAACGCCATGGCAACCGTTCAAAGCAGTGACGCCATCAAGATCATGACTGTTCGCGGTACGGCCTTTGAAAAGGCTGCTGCTGAAGGTGGTTCTGCTGCCGTCGAAAGTGTTGCTGCCGCGGGCAACCCCGGCATCTCAAGCTTTGTTGGTCGTGAATTGTCGAAGTCAGAACGCCCTGAGCTCACTTCTGCCCGCGTCATCATTTCCGGTGGTCGCGGCATGCAGTCCGGTGACAACTTTCCGATGCTGGAACGCATTGCGGATAAACTGGGTGCTGCCGTGGGTGCCAGTCGTGCCGCTGTGGACGCAGGTTTTGTGCCCAACGATTACCAGGTTGGTCAAACCGGCAAGATCGTCGCACCTGAACTTTATGTTGCCGTCGGCATCTCGGGTGCAATCCAGCATCTGGCAGGCATGAAAGACAGCAAGGTGATTGTCGCCATCAATAAGGACGAAGAAGCGCCAATTTTCCAGGTTGCTGATTTCGGTCTGGTTGCGGACTTGTTCAAAGCTGTGCCGGAACTTGAAGAAGAGCTTGGCAAAGTAGGTCTGTAAGCTGGTAGGATATCGTCGGTCACCTGTGATCGACGCCAAAGGATAAATTGAGTATGACGAACATCAGTAAAGTCGGCATCATCGGGGCCGGGCAAATGGGCAACGGTATTGCCCATGTTTTTGCCCAGGCCGGTTTCGACGTTGTCCTGTCTGACGTTAGCCAGGAAAGCCTGGATAACGGCATGGCAACGATCGAAAAAAATATGCAACGCCTGGTCGGGCGCGGCAAGATGACTGACGAAGATATGGTAGCGTCTCTGGGCCGTATTGTGACGTCGACCGGTTTTGACAATTTCGCTGATGTTGATTTGGCGATTGAATCTGCGGTTGAGAATGAAGAAATCAAAAAGAAGATTTTTACGGACCTGTGCCCCATTCTTAACGAAACCGCCATCCTCGCCACCAATACATCCTCGATCTCGATCACACGTCTGGCGGCCATAACCGACAGGCCAGACCGGTTTGCCGGCATGCACTTCATGAACCCTGTGCCGGTCATGAAGCTGGTTGAACTGATCCGCGGGATTACCACATCTGCGGAAACCTTCGACACAATCCGTGAATTGACCGTGGAACTGAACAAGACTCCGGTCAGTTCAGAAGATTTCCCGGCCTTTATGGTGAACCGTATTCTGCTGCCCATGATCAACGAAGCGATCTACACACTGTATGAAGGTGTGGGCGGTGTGGATGCCATTGATACCGCTATGCGGCTGGGTGCAAACCATCCCATGGGGCCACTGCAACTGGCGGACTTCATTGGTCTGGATACCTGCCTTGCTATCATGCAGGTCTTGTATGACGGCCTTGCAGATACCAAATACCGCCCCTGCCCTTTACTGGTCAAATATGTCGAAGCCGGCTGGGTCGGTCGCAAGGTCAATCGCGGTTTCTACGACTATACCAGCGAAGTCCCTGTTCCGACGCGGTAAGCGCATTTCGCAGAACAAACAAAACCCCGGATCAACAATCCGGGGTTTTTTTGGTGAGTTACGATAAACCACTTCCCATATGCGCCGTCATGCCGGACTTGAACCAGCATCCATGCCTGTTCCCCTGGCATTGTCAGTAATCCGCAGGCGTAGACCCCGGATCAAGTCCGGGGTGACGATTGTCTTTTTACTTCCCCGCCAATGCCTTTTCGATAATCTTCTGGGCCTCGGGTGAAAACCAGTCAGCGGGACCGACGAGGCGGCCGATTTCCTGGCCGGTTCTGCCTAGCAATATTGTTGTCGGCAGGCCGGGCACGCGAAGTTTTCGTCCCGTGCGGGCTTTTTGATCGATGTACAGAGCCAGATTGCTGACACCGATTTCGGCATAGAATGCCTTGACCGCGTCCAGACCCTTGCGATCCTGGGAGAGGGCCAGCACAAGAAAATCCTTGCTGCCATATTTTTTCTGCAAAGATTCCAGATCCGGCATTTCACGGCGACAGGGCGCGCACCAGGTGGCCCAGAAATTCAGCAACACAACCCGGTCCTTGAAATCACTGAGATGAAGGTCTTTACCGCTGCCGTCCTTGAAACCAATGTCGGTGACATCAACCGGCGTTTTATGCCAGACAAAGTTCTGCATGGCGTTATTTGCCGCTGCAGGCAGCGCAAAAATGGCCAGAAGGCAAAAAATCACATATCCTGCGGCATTTCTGCGGAAATTCACTCGCATCCTTAAAACCTTTACGTTACACAGCGTTCAAACCAATCGTTCCCTGCGACCGGACAACCATCATGACCGACAAGAAAAACAAGTCTTCAGACGCCGCTTCGGACTCCAATGCCCTTTGGGGTGGCCGCTTTGCGGCAGGTCCTGCCGCGATCATGGAAGCCATTAATGCCTCCATCGACTTTGACCGTCTGATGTATACCCAGGATCTTGCCGGGTCACGGGCACATTGTAACATGTTGATGGCGCAAGGCATCATCAGCAATGACGATGGTCACGCGATTTTGACAGGTCTGGACCAGATCGAAGGTGAAATCCGGGAAGGCGCATTTGAATATTCCGCAACCCTGGAAGACATCCACATGCATATCGAAGCCCGGCTGCATGAAATCATTGGCCCGGCGGCAGGCAGATTACATACAGCCCGGTCCCGCAACGATCAGGTCGCCACAGATTTCAGACTCTGGGTGCGGGATGCCATCGACAATACTGACGCTGCCCTGAAAGCTTTGTTGCAGGCGCTGGCGACACGTGCCGAAGAACATGCCGCAACAGTCATGCCTGGATTTACGCATTTGCAGACAGCCCAGCCTGTCACTTTCGGTCATCACATGATGGCCTATTTTCAGATGTTTTCCCGCGACCGCAGCAGGTTGTCGGATTGCCGGGCCCGGATGAACGAAAACCCACTGGGTGCCGCGGCCCTTGCCGGGACGTCGTTCCCCATTGATCGCCAGGCAACAGCTGAGGCCCTGGGCTTCGAGCGGCCCTGTGCCAATTCCATGGATGCGGTTGCGGATCGGGATTTTGCCCTGGAATATTTGTCGATCTGTTCGATCACAGCCGTGCATATTTCCAGACTGGCAGAAGAAATTGTTCTGTGGGCATCGCCTTTGGTGAACTTTGTTGCCTTGCCCGACAGCCTGTCGACCGGGTCTTCGATCATGCCGCAAAAGAAAAACCCGGATGCTGCCGAACTGGCACGGGCCAAATCCGGCCGGATCATTGGCGATCTGAATACCTTGCTGATTGTCATGAAGGGTCTGCCTATGACCTATTCCAAAGACATGCAGGAAGACAAGGAGCCAACTTTTGATGCTGCGGATAGCCTGGCTCTGGCCATCGCTGCCATGACCGGCATGGTGGCCGAGATCAAGGTCAATGAAGAGGCCATGGAAGCCGCTGCTGGCCAGGGCTTTTCCACAGCGACCGATCTGGCCGACTGGGTGGTACGGGTACTGGGCGTACCGTTCCGGCGGGCCCACGATATCACCGGACAAATTGTCCGCATGGCCGAAGGCAAAAATTGTGGCCTGGAAGACCTCAGCCTCGCCGACATGCAGTCGGTAGAAGCCGGGATCACAGACGAAATTTTCGCCGTATTGGGTGTGCGCAATTCCGTGAACAGCCGGACAAGTTTCGGCGGCACTGCACCTGATCTGGTGCGCGCCGCAGCCGTCGCGGCACAAGCTGATCTGGCAAAATAGGTTTTTAAGGGCAAGAACCATGAGAAATGCTTACAGGTTTCGCGAACTGAAATGGATTGTGTTGCTGGCGTTGACGCTGACAGTGACCACCTCCCTGGCCGCCTGCGGCAAAAAGGGTGCGCTGGAAAAACCCGCGGCAAAAACCGAACAGTCCGCAAAAAAGCCAAAGTGACTTGATCCCCGGTCACCTGCCAGCCAAAGTCATGCCCGGATAGACGGGTAATAATTTCTGAAAGAACTGAAGTCATGGACCATTTCGATTACCGGGACGGTGAACTCTATGCCGAAGACCTGCCCGTTCAGGAAATAGCCAGTGCCGTTGGCACACCGTTCTATTGCTATTCAAGCGCCACACTGATCCGCCACTACAAGGCTTTTTCAGACGCCTTGAGCGGCCTGGATGCAAAGATCTATTACGCCGTCAAAGCCAACAGCAACGTAGCTTTGGTCCGCCTGCTGGCAAAGCAGGGTGCGGGTGCCGACATCGTCTCCGGTGGTGAACTGGCCATTGCCCAGGCGGCCGGCGTCGCGCCAGACGATGTCGTTTTTTCCGGTGTTGGCAAGAAACGCGAAGAAATGCGCGAAGCCCTGGACGCTGGTATCGGCCAGTTCAATGTCGAATCCGAAGCGGAACTGGAAGCCCTGTCTGAAGTCGCATCCGGCATGGGTGCCACAGCATCTATCGGTATCCGTCTGAACCCCGATGTCGATGCGAAGACCCATGCCAAAATCACGACCGGCAAAGCCGAAAACAAGTTTGGCGTCAGCTGGCCTCGGGCGCGGGAGCTTTATGGGCGTGCCGCCGAACTTCCCGGCATCAAAATCAAGGCCGTCGCAGTCCATATTGGCTCCCAGATCACATCACTGGAGCCTTACGAGCTGGCTTATCGACGTCTGCTGGAAATGGTTGATGTGCTGGAACAGGATGGCCACGACATCGGCACTCTGGATCTTGGCGGCGGTCTCGGCATTCCCTATGGCGCAGAGACACCACCGACACCGGCAGAATATGGCGAAGTTGTCAGGCGCGTCTTTGGCAAGACCAACAAAAAGCTGGGGTTTGAGCCTGGTCGGGTGATCGTCGGCAATGCCGGTATTGTTGTCTCGTCGCTGGTCTATAACAAGCAAAGCGAAGACCGCCGGTTTGTCATAATCGACGCGGCCATGAACGACCTTATTCGCCCGACTTTGTATGACGCCAGACACGATCTGGTGCCTGTACGCCTGACCAATGGTCCGCACAGCAATGCGGATGTTGTCGGTCCTATTTGCGAATCGGGGGATACCTTCGCCCGTGATTGTGAATTACCAGAACTGGGTGAAGGCGAGTTGATCGCCATCCGCTCCGCCGGTGCCTATGGCGCGGTGATGGCGTCGACCTACAATGCCCGGCCCATGGCGGCAGAAGTTCTGGTTCATGGCAACAGCTTCAGCGTTATCCGAAAACGCAAAACCATTGAAGACCTGATCGCGGATGACACGATTCCTGATTGGCTGAAATAGGGTTTTCACTATTTTCTGATTGGACATTCAGGGCTTTTTCAGGGGATTATTGAGGCTATCGCTGATTATCTCGTTGAATTGAAGGCACAGACGTCAGGCAAATGACGAACAACCAGAAAATCCCGCCGGGTACACCGAACGCGATTCCACCAGGAGTCGGGTTTCGTATTACTCTGGCACGCCTGGCGCTGGCCTGGGAATCGCTCTGGCGCGCCTTGTGGCCAGTTGCCCTGACCATCCTGTTATTTGTCGCCGTGTCTCTGGCCGGTTTGTGGCAAGTCGTTGACGGCTACGTCCATGCCGCAGGCCTCGTAATATTTGCTGTCGTGACCCTGGTGCTGATCGCCCGTCGTATTCCCCTGATCACTTTTGCCTCCCGCGAACAAGGGCGACGACGCCTGGAAACAGATAGTGGTGCCCTGCATCGCCCCTTGCAAACCGTGGAAGACGACCTGGCCCAGGCGGGCTTTTCTGACGACACGGGCACGCCTGATCCGGCAACTTATCAATTATGGGTACTGTCGAAGGCCCGCGCCCGCGAAGCCCTGGCCCGACTGCGTCCACGCTGGCCGCGCCCCGGTCTGGCCGAACGTGATCCAAAGGCCTTTCGCTATGCTGTTGGTTTATTGTTGTTCATCGGCGTGATGGCGGCTGGTGCCAGCGCCCCCGAACGCCTTGCCCTGGCCTTTGTGCCGGACCTGTCATCGCCCGTACCACCAGCCCGTTTTGAAGCCTGGATTACGCCACCAGCTTATACCGGCAAAGCCCCGATCCTGCTGACAGCACATGGCAAAAAAATAACCCGCGAAAATGATGCCGAAGAAGGCACCGCTGTCACCAGCATCCCCGTCAACAGCGAAATTTTTGTTCGCTTGCATGGGGGCCGTGGCCTGCCTGAACTCAAGCTTGGAAATTCCAGAATATCCGCCATTGCTATTGATGCTCAAAATCACGAGATGACGAGCAAGCTGGATCAGCCTGTGTCAGCCCTCCTTGTTCAGAACGAACAGGAACTCGCCAGGTGGGTATTTGCCATCATTCCGGACGAAGCCCCGCAGGCAGCGATTGAACAGGACCCAACTGTCACCGCCCGGCTGGCCGTCAAGATACCCCTGCTGGCAACAGACGATTATGGCCTGACCGGATTGCGCCTGTCCCTGACGCACAAGGATCAGACGCCTGAACTGATCGATATCCCACTTCCAGGTCATGCGCCCGACACCTTCCGGCATAAATTATTCAGAGACTTCACGCCACACAAATGGGCGGGTCTTGCTGTCACCCTGGTTGTCGAGGCTGAGGACGCCGCCGGCCAAACCGGGCGCAGCCAGTCGGTTAACTTTACGCTGCCCGAAAGGAATTTCGAGCATCCTGTCGCCCGGGCGATTATCGAGCAACGCAAGACGCTGGCATCTGATAGCAACAAAAGCCGTCTTGTCGCGCGGACCTTGCGGATCATTGCATCCTTCCCGGAAGAATTTGACAATGACAGCGTGGTTTCCCTGAGCCTGCGGTCTGCCATTCGTCGCCTTGAGTTGAACAGCCATAAAAAAGCCATCGGCGAAGTTATCGACATTTTGTGGGACACGGCTTTGCGCATTGAAGATGGTGCTTTATCCATTGCAGAACGAGCTCTGAGAAAAGCCGAACAGAATTTGATGGACGCCCTTTCCAGCAATGCGTCACAGGCAGAAATTGATCGACTGACCCAGGAACTAAAGCAGGCGATGGATCGTTTCCTGCAAGCCATGCTGGAAGAAATGGCCAAAAATCCTCAGCGGCAAAATCAGGCCAACTTGCCCATTGATCCCAACAGCCGTGCCGTCGACCGCCAGGATTTGCAAAAGATGTTGGACCGGGCGCGTGAACTTTCCAGACTGGGTGCCCGTGATGCCGCCAAGGAGTTGTTGTCACAGCTTCGCAATATGTTGGAAAACCTGCGCGCCGGTGTGCGTCAGCAGCAAATGTCACCACGGGCAAAAGCCGGGCAGGAAGCCCTTGGTGAAATGAGTAAACTAATGCGCCGTCAGCAGGAATTGCTGGACCAGAGTCTGCGTCGTCAGCAAAGCGGCAAGGCCCGTCCCGGCGATAAGGAATCGAAAGCCAGCGCCGCCGAACAGGAAGCCTTGCGCCGTCGCCTGGGCGAGGTTATGCGCAAACTGGGTGAGGCCCGAGGCAATATTCCGCGTCAGTTGGGCAAGGCTGAACGCGCCATGCGCGGTGCCGGAAAATCCTTGCAACAAGGCCAGCCCGGCAATGCGGCTCCACAGCAAAGCAGTGCCTTGCAGCAAATGCGGGCCGGGGCCGAAGCTCTGGCCAAGGCAATGGCCGGCGAACGGGGGCAACAAGGCATGACGGGTCAGGGCCGCATGCCCATGCCAGGCCGCAACACAGATCCGCTCGGGCGACCCCTGGACGGACAGGGCACCACGGCAGATGGTGATACCAAAATACCGGATGAAAGTGCCATTCAGCGCGCCCGGAAAGTTCTCAGGGAATTACACGACCGGGCCAGCGACATGACCCGCCCCGTTGATG
>Ga0233443_1002520_pt1 | contig 13846 bp, 10 predicted proteins | sample SI_123_September_2_FD_182784 | JGI IMG/M metagenome (GOLD analysis project Ga0233443, IMG submission 182784) | Seawater microbial communities from Saanich Inlet, British Columbia, Canada - SI_123_September2016_200_MG | ecosystem: Environmental > Aquatic > Marine > Inlet | place: Canada: British... | reverse complement strand
GGAAAGTTGCAAGAGTAATGTCAAAAGAAAAATATTTACATAAAATAAAAGAATTACCAGAAGCTGTTAAACAATTTGGTGGTTTGGTAACTATAATAATTATTGTAATATTATCTTTTGCAATCTTAAATAATATTTTTGGTGAGGGAGATGAACTAGTTGCAAAAATGAAAATTGAAGAAGAAAGAATTGCTGAAGCAAGAAAACTAGACAAACTGATTTCAAGTCTTCCGTCAGGAATTTTAGTATCGTTTGATGGAACCGACCATTTTAGATTAACAGATGAAGTTTATGAGAAAGTTTGCAATGCAACAAAACTTATTCCACAGCGAGCAATCATGGGAGCGAATTTTTTAAATTTTAGAGCACACGAGTTGTATACAATAAATGGCAATAAAATAAGTGAAACATTTGTAAAATGGGACAAAGAAAAGAAAAAATGTTTTGCAGGGTTTGTAGTGAGTGGAGAAAACGTTGGTGTTAACGAAACAATTACTGTTAGTGGTGAAGCATTAAGTTTTTTAAGTACAGGAATTGATACAAGAGTTTATTATATTAAAAATTTTTGAGGAGGAAAAACAAATTATATCGATTTTATTTTATCTTGATTTCGTATAACCTATTTACAAATTATGTCTGATCCAATAATCAAATGTGAAGGTGTTTATAAAATTTTTGGAGAAAATGCCAAAAAAATGCTTGATGAATCAAATGGCAATGTAGACGCAAAAACTTTTCAAGAAAATGGATGTATTGTAGGTGTTAATAATGCTTCTTTTGAAGTTTCAAAAGGAGAAATGTTAGTTGTAATGGGTTTATCAGGTTCAGGCAAATCAACTTTATTAAGATGTATTTCTAGATTAACAGATGCAACAGGTGGAAAAATTTTTATAGAGGGTCAGGACCTACTTCAGCTAAATAATAAAGAGTTAATAGATCTTAGGCGAAATAAAATGGGAATGGTTTTTCAAAGCTTTGCTCTACTACCCCATAAAACAGTTGTGGAGAACATTGCTTTTCCACTTCAGATTAAAGGAATTAAAACTGAAGATAGCATTAGTAAAGCAATGGAAATGGTAAAATTGGTTGGTCTTGATGGAAGAGAGAACTATTTTCCAAGAGAGCTTTCAGGAGGTCAACAACAAAGAGTAGGTATTGCTCGATCATTAGCTGTAGAACCAGATATATGGTTTTTAGATGAACCTTTTTCTGCATTAGATCCATTAATTAGAAAAGAAATGCAGGATGAATTTTTAAGACTTCAAGATAAATTGCAAAAAACAATTATGTTTATTACTCATGATTTTGATGAAGCTTTAAAACTAGCTGATAGAATTGCGATTATGAAAGATGGCATTATTGAACAATTAGATACACCAGCGAATATTGTTTTAAATCCTGCAACAGAATACGTAAGAAAATTTACCGAGGAAGTCCCTAGAGAAAAAGTTTTGTTAATTGAAGATGTTATGGAGGCAATTACTAAAGATAATTTAAGTGATTTAAAAGTTTCAAAAGATGAAATTATTGAAAATGTTGCAGAAAAAATTTTAACTCAAGAAAAAACAGTAGCTGTAATTGACAAGAATAATAAAATTATAGGTTCTATTAATCCATCAAAAATTATTAATACAGTTTTTGGAGGACGTAAAAATAATAATTAAAACATGGAATTGATTAAAAAATATCCTAAGTTATTTCAATGGTTATTTTTATTAATTGTATTTTTTGCATTATGTTTTGCGATTGATGTTCCCGAAACATATAACTTTATAAGAGGCCAAGCAGAATTTATTAAAGACCCCAATCAAAGTTCATACATCTTATTTGGTAAAGAAGTTAGGTATTATGCTTTTGATGTTTTCTGGAGATTGCCTCCGCTTCTTGGATGGCTTCCTATTTGGATAAATGACTCCTTGTTTTTCTTAATGAATGAGTGGATGCCAATGGAATTTTGGAATGAGGATACCCAAGAATTTAAAACTCGACCCTTAGTATTACAAATAACAAGAAATTTAACGTCATTCATGACTTTTCTTATTGAATTAATAAGAGAGATTTTATTAGGTGGCCTTAATACTATTGTTGCATTTTCTAGTTGGGACTGGATTGATGCCAATCCTTGGGCAGAATTACCAGGTTTGCCATGGACAATCGTAGCAGCAGGAGCAACAATACTTGCTTATAAACTTAGTGGTAAAGGACTTGCATTATTTGCTGCTTTAGTAATGATTTATATTTCTATTTTTGGTCAATGGAAACCTTCGATGCAAACACTTTCTTTTATATTAGTAGCAGCCCCTTTATCATTTATATTTGGTCTAGGTTTAGGTATAGCGGCATTTAAAAGTAAAAGAGTTGAGAAAGCTTTGTATCCAATACTTTTAGTAATGCAGACTATGCCTCAATACGCAGTTTTAGTTCCAGCAATTGTTCTTTTTGGGGTTGGTGATCATGCGGCTGTAATTATAACTATGGTTGTTGCAGTACCGCCAATGATACTACTAACTTTATTAGGTCTTAGAGGTATATCTCCAGAGGTTATTGAAGCAGGTAAAATGAGCGGATGTAGTAATTGGCAATTAATGTCTAAAGTATTAATTCCAACAGCCAGAAGAGATATATTAATTGGTGTTAATCAGGTTATCATGGTTTGTTTTTCCATGGCAGTTATTTCAGCTTTTATAGGAGCAAAAGGTTTAGGATTTAATTTATTACTAGCTTTAAATCAGTTAAACATAGGATTAGCGTTAGAAGCTGGATTGTGTATTAGCTTGATTGCAATCTTGTTAGATAAAATGTCTTTAGCTTGGGCTAATAAACAAATTGACTATTTTGGTAACTTAACTTTTTTTCAACGTCATAAAAATACATTCTTTTTTGTTGTAGCTATAATATTAGGGATTGTATTTGCATACTTTGGTTCTTTTTACTTTAAAGAAGGTTTTAATTATCTTTTTGAAATTCCACATAACAAAGGAATATCGACAGCTGATTTTTGGAACAAAGGTGTTGATTGGATTTTTGATACGTTCTTCGTATATATTAAAGCATTTAATACTTGGTTAATTGTAGATGTCCTTCAGCCGATGCGTGCATTATATTTAAGAATGCCTGCTGTAGCTACATTAGTTTTGATTGTTGGTGCAGGATATATAATAGGTGGCATTCGTTCTGCTTTAGTTGTTTGTGGATTAACATTATTTATAGCTCTTAGCCCATGGTGGGACAGGGCCTTGGTGACAACATACATGGCAACTTTTGGTGTTGTTATATCTTGTATAATTGGATTTACAGTTGGTACTTTATGTTTTCAAAATAAAAATTCAGCAAGTTTTATGTTAGGGGTTTGTGATATTTTTCAAACATTCCCATCATTTGTATATTTAATACCTGTAATGATGCTTTTTGGAATAACAGATACATCAGTATTAATTGCAGTTATTGTTTACGCAACTATACCAGCAACAAGATACACTATTGAGGGATTAAGAAGTGTTCCTGCAGCCTTACATGACGCAGCAACAATGTCGGGCGTAACAAAATTTCAAAGATTATTCAAAATAGAATTTCCTTTAGCTTTTCCTCATATGATGCTTGGTTTAAATCAAACAATAGTATTTGCTTTATTTATGGTGATTATCGGTGCATTTATTGGAACAGAAGATTTAGGTCAATATATTCTTAAGGCTTTGTCAGACAAAAATGGAGCAGGTATAGGATTGACACTAGGTATCTGCGTTGCCTTTATTGGCTTGATATTTGATAACTTAATTAGAACTTGGGTTGATCAGCGAAAGAAACAACTTGGGATAAGTTAGGCTAGATATTTAACCTCTGAAAAACGATCTGTCGGAAAAATCCAATAAAATTCTAAAGTTTCTTTTCCGTTATTTTTTAAAGCATGTTTTTCATTTCCACCAATATATACAACGTCACCTTTTTTGATTTTTTCTAAATCACCTGATTTATTTAATATACCTTCGCCATTTGTAACCACATATATTTCATCAGGAGAATGATAGTGAAGAGTTAAATCCCCTCCCGGTGCTATTTCAGCATAACCAAGTGATAATCCAGAACTTCCATCAAAATCTTTATCAATTAAAAATTTCCATCTCACTCCTGGGTATTTATCCGTGGTTGTCCAATCTTGATCAGAGACAGATTTAAGATTTTTTACAAATATCATATAAACTAAATATTAAATACTTATTTTTTTTGATCTAAAAAGACTTTCAAAGAGTCATCCATTGCAGTTTCCCATGGTGTATGATGAACTGGTCCAACAGAACCCGTTACTGGTGAAGAAAAAGATTTATTTCTATAAGTCATAATATTTTCAACTTTATGATGTTCCCATTCTTTAAAATGTTTTCTGATTAATTCAAAATCAATCTTAGGATAATCAGATAAAGAGTGAAGTTCTTTTGTATATTCAGTTTGAAAATCAATCATTTGATCTGGATTTTCTAATTTTTCTTCCATCGATACCCATTTATTTATGTCTTTTTCAATTTCCGAGTCATTTGGAATTTTTATTTTCCCCATTATAACATCTCGCGCATACCAAGCCTGACAATCAAACATATTGAAAGTATGAAACTGATCTTGCATACCTAGATACATTAGTTTGTGATTATTTTGCCAAATAACACCTTTATATAACTTTGGTGGATATAATCTGTTGGTTGTTTTAAGCTTTAGATTTTCAGATATGAAAGGAAAATGGTGAAGATAACCTGTGCAAAGAATAACAGCATCTGCTTCTTGCTCATGACCATCCTTAAAAATTGCTTTATTACCCTCAAGTCTATCAAGATGGTAAACCTCCTTCATTCCCTTGGGCCATTTAAATCCCATTGGATTATGTCTGTAGCCTATGGTTACACTTTTTGCTCCATATTTATGACACTGAAGAGCAACATCTTCAGCAGAATAGCTACTACCAAGTACAATAACATTCTTATCTCTAAATTCTTCCGCATCTCTAAAATCATGAGAATGCATTATTCTTCCAGGAAAAGATTTCATTCCAGGATATTCAGGTATAAAAGGAACTGAAAAATGTCCTGTTGATACTACTACATAATCAAATTTATCTTTTGAAATTGAATCATCTTTTTTGTTTCTATAAGTTAGTTCGAAACTGTTATTGCTAAAAGTAACATTAGTAACTGTAGTATTAAACTTTACTTTATCTTTTAGATTTCCCTTTTCCACTCTACCCAAAATATAATTATACAAAACTTCTCTTGGTGGAAAAGAAGGTATTGGTTTTCCAAAATGTTCATCAAAAGAATAATCTGCAAATTCTAAACATTCTTTGGGTCCATTAGACCAAAGATATCTATACATACTATTTGGAACAGGGTCTCCATATTGATCAGACCCAGTTCTCCAACTATAATTCCATAGTCCTCCCCAATCTTCTTGTTTATCAAAACAAACTATTTCAGGTATTTTTTCACCTTTTTTTTCTGCTTGTTCAAAAGATCTCAAAGCAGACAAACCACAAGGACCAGCACCAATTATTGCAACTTTACTCATAAAAAACCCCTTTATTAAAAATTTATAACTGTACTTTACTCACAAAATGCTAAAAATTAATATAAAAAAATACTTTATTATGAAAAAAATAATTATTATTGGAGCAGGAGCTATGGGCTCAGCTTTCACTGTTCCATGCCTTGAAAATAAAAATGAAGTAACACTTATAGGCACTCACCTGGAAGATGAATTAATAAATAATATTCAATTAAATAAAAACTTTCATCCAGCCCTAAATATAGAATTACCAGCTAAACTAAAAGTTGAAAAATATGAAAGATTAAAATCTATTCTTGAGGGAGGAGTTGATATAATTGTAGCCGGCGTAAGTTCAATAGGAATTGCATGGTTTGTTGATCAAATAGCAAAAAATTATAAAAAAAATCTTCCAATTATTTTATTAACTAAAGGTTTGGCTATAGAAGATAATGAATTAATAACACTTTCAGATAAAATTAAAAAACTTCTCTATCAAAAAGGCCATGAGGAAGTAAATGTTTCTGCAATTAAAGGACCTTGTTTAGCAGCTGGCCTTGCAAATAAAATGAGAACAGGAACAGTTATTGCAAATCCAAATATTAAAGAAGCACAAAATTTAAAAAAAATTGTATCAACTGAATATTATTCAACAGAAATATCAGATGATCTAACTGGTATTGAATTATCAGGTGCAATTAAAAATATTTACTCAATGTTAATTGGTGCATCAAAAGGGCTAAGCAACTCTAAAGCACCTAAAGAAATTCAATCTAAATATTATTTAAATACCTCTGCTTCATTAATTCACAGATCTATATCTGAAATGGTTGAGTTCGTTACTCATTATGGAGGCAAAGCAGAAACAGTATATGGACTGGCTGGTTTAGGCGATCTATATGTAAGTGCCATTGGAGGAAGAAATAGTTTAATGGGAAAATATCTGGGTGAAGGTCATCTATACAAAAATGCAAAAAAGGAATTTATGAAAGATGTTACTGTAGAAGGTGCTCAACTTGCTTTTGAAATCGGTCCAAAAATTTTACAAGATCTTAACTCAAAAAATTTTCCTCTTATGTTTAGTATGCTTAATACTATATGTGAAAATAAAAAATTAGAAATTAACTGGTAAATGAAATCAAATTGGAATTACCCAACAACTATGTGGGTTGGAAAAGATAGAATTAAAGACCTAGGTATTGCTTGCAAAACTTTAAACATTAATAAACCATTGTTGGTAACAGATAGTGCTCTTGCTAAATCAAAAATGGTAATTAATGTTTTAAACAATCTAAAAGAAAATGGCATCTTAGCTGAATTATATTCAAATGTTGTTGGTAATCCAACAGGCACGAATGTTACAGAAGGTACAGATTATTATAAAAAACATAAATGTGATGGAGTAATAGCTTTTGGAGGTGGTAGTGGTTTAGATGTTGGTAAAGCAATTGCATTTATGTCAGGTCAAACATTACCAATTTGGGACTTTGAAGATGTTGGGGATAATTGGACTAAAGCAAACTCTGACAAAATTTCACCTATTATTGCTGTACCAACAACTGCTGGAACAGGATCTGAAACAGGGCGGGCATCTGTAATTTTGAATGAAGAAACAGGTATCAAAAATATAATTTTTCACCCTAAATTTTTACCTTCAATAGTTATTTTAGATCCAACATTAACACTTAGTTTGCCTGCAAAAATTACAGCTGCAACAGGCATGGACGCTCTAGCTCACAATTTAGAAGCATATTGTGCTCCTGGATATCATCCAATGGCAGATGGAATTGCTTTAGAAGGTATGAGATTAATTAATAATTGGTTATTAGAAGCTGTTAATAATGGATCAAATATTGAGGCTCGACAAAACATGTTAACAGCAGCCAGCATGGGATCAACAGCATTTCAAAAAGGCTTGGGAGCAATTCATTCATTGAGCCACCCAGTAAATGCATTAAATAATGTCCATCATGGTTTATCTAATGCAATATTTATGCCTTACGTATTAACTTTTAATAAAGATGTGATTGAAAAGAAAATAATTAAGATTTGCGATTATTTAGAACTTAAAGATCGATCTTTTGATGGTTTTATAAATTGGGTTATAGATCTAAGAAAAAAACTAGATATGCCTCATAAATTATCAGAAGTGATTGATAAAAAAGATTTTGATATTGATAAATTATCTAAAATGGCTTTAGCAGACCCATCGACAGGAGGAAATCCAAAAAAATTAACTGAAGCAGATATGAAGATAATGTATCAGCACAGTATGACTGGTGAATTGTTCAAATGACTAATTTAAATATACTAATTGTTGAAGGAAACAACAAAGAAGATAGCGAGTTTTTTATTAAAGTAGCTGGAGCTTCTGCAGCAGATAATCTAAAAAATTTAATTTTAGAGATAGAGTCATCATCAAATATAGAAATCATAAATCCAAATAATGATAATGATACAGCAAATGCTCTAAAAAATATGAGTAAGTATAATGGCATTGTTTTTACAGGTGGTGCAATGAGATTAAATGATATGACAGATGTGATTAAGAAACATATCAATTTTGCATCTAACTGTTTTACTCAGAAAAAGAAGATTTTAGCAATTTGTTGGGGATTGCAAGTATGCTCAACAGCAGCTGGGGGTAAAGTAAACCCTGGAAAAAATGGTGCTCATATTGGAATTGCTTCAGATGTAACTGTTAATAATGAGGGTGAAAGGCACTATATATACAAAGATAAAAAAAAAATTTTTACATCACCAGCCTTTAATTTTGACGAAGTAAGTGAACTACCAAAAAATGCTATTCTTTTATCAAGTGACAAAGTTAACAATGTAATGGGTATTAGCTTTAATGCAGGAAACTCTGAAATTATTGGCCTACAATATCACCCTGATTATGAATATTTTCAAATGCTTAAACTTATCGCTGGTCGTAAAGAGAGATTATTTGTAAATAAAAATTTTTCTAGTGAAGAAGAATATCAAAATCATATCTCATATATTAAATCTGAAAATGAATTATTGAATTTTAATGATAGAACGTGTGAAGTAAGAAATTGGTTAAATTATCTGAAGAATTAATTTAAAATAGACCTTCAATCTCACCATCTTTATTCAGTTTAATAGAGTCCGCAGCTGGAACCCTTGGAAGTCCTGGCATTGTCATAATTGCTCCACAGACTACAACAATAAACTCTGCACCAGACGATAATCTAATTTCTCTTACTGGTAAAGCATGTCCTGTTGGAGCTCCTTTAAGACTTGGATCAGTTGAAAAACTATATTGTGTTTTTGCAATACAAATAGGTAAATCTCCATATCCTGCATCTTCAAAAGACTTTAATTGATCTCTAATTTTTGTATCAGCTATAACCTCATCAGCTCTATAAATTTCTTTTGCTATTGTCTCTATCTTTTTAAAAAGAGGAGTTTTACTTTCGTATAAAAACTTAAATTTAGCCTCATTTTTTTCACATAAATCTGCAACATGAGAGGCAAGTTCTTTTGTTCCTTCACCACCATTTGCCCAATGGGTACAAAGACTCGCTTTAACTCCGATTTTATCACAAAATTCTGTTAATGCTTTTACCTCACTATCTGTATCTTTAATGAAATGATTTACAGCAACTGCGACTGGCAATCCAAATTTTTTAACATTCTCAATGTGTCTTTGAAGGTTAACAAGTCCTTTTTTAAGAGCTTCAACATTTTCGTTTTTTAAATCATCTTTTGAAACCCCACCATGCATCTTCAAAGCTCTTATAGTGGCAACAATAACTACACAGCTTGGTTTTAAATTTGATTTTCTACATTTAATATCTAAAAATTTTTCAGCCCCTAGATCTGCACCAAACCCAGCTTCAGTAACCACATAGTCAGCAAGTTTCAATCCAGTTTTTGTAGCAATTACCGAATTACAGCCGTGAGCTATATTAGCAAAAGGACCACCATGAATAATTGCAGGATTATTTTCTAGAGTTTGTGTCACATTCGGTCTTATTGCATCTTTTAATAATACAGTCATAGGACCTTGAGCTTTTAAATCTTTTGCGTAAACAGGTTTTTTATCTCTAGTATATGCAATAGTAATGTTTCCAATTCTTTTTTCTAAATCCTCTAAATCATTTGATAAGCAAAATATTGCCATGATTTCAGAAGCAACAGTTATATCAAAGCCGTCTTCTCGTGGGAAACCATTAGCCACTCCTCCCAGATTTATATTTATAGATCTTAAAGACCTGTCATTCATATCCATAACTCTTTTCCAAACAATTCTTCTAACATCTATATCTAATTTATTTCCCCAGTAGATGTGATTATCAATTAAAGCTGATAACAAGTTGTGAGCAGAGGTAATTGCATGAAAGTCTCCTGTAAAATGTAGGTTAATTTGCTCCATTGGAACTACTTGTGCATAACCGCCACCAGCAGCACCACCTTTCATTCCAAATGATGGACCAAGACTTGGCTCACGTAAACAAACAATTGATTTTTTTCCAATTTTATTTAATCCATCACTTAAGCCAACTGATGTTGTTGTTTTTCCTTCTCCAGCGGGAGTTGGTGTTACAGCTGTTACTAAAATAAGTTTTCCGTCTGGCTTATCCTTTAGAGTATCTAAATATTCCAAGTTAATTTTTGCTATATGTCTGCCCATTGGACTAAAAGCAGTGCTTTCATCTGGTACATTTATTTTATTCAAAATATCATTTATAGGTTGCATTTTTGCTTCTCTTGCAATTTGAATATCTGACTTAACTTCACTCATTTTAAACTCCTATAAAATTTAATTATATTGGAGAAGTACTATCTTCTTTTATCTAATTTGGAAACATCTAAAAAATATATATAAAAAAAATAAGAACTATTTATATTCTTTTATATAAAATTATTACATGCAAAAATATTCCATATTCAACCTGATAAAAAATGCCATTTCAAATCATGAAAAATGGGATCTAGCATGGAAGGACCCAACTCCAAAAAAGGAATATGATGTGGTTATTATTGGAGGAGGAGGCCACGGTCTTGCTACTGCTTATTATCTTGCAAAAGAACATAATATTACAAATGTTGCCATCATTGAAAAAGGATGGATTGGAGGTGGAAACGTAGGTCGTAACACTACGATTATCAGATCAAATTATATGCATGATGATAATGCACTGTTTAGTGAGTTTGGAATGGATCTCTGGAGAAAGATGAGCCAAGATTTAAACTACAATGTAATGTTTTCTCCAAGAGGAATTATCAATCTTGCACATTCTGATGCTCAAATGAATGTTTATGCTAGAAGAGGAAATTCAATGAGGCTGAATGGAATAGACGCAGTTTTATTAAATAGAGAACAAGTAAAAGAAATTATTCCAATGGCAGATTTTTCTGAAAATGTAAGGTTTCCAATTTTCGGAGGATTGATGCAACCAAGTGCTGGAACAGCAAGGCATGATGCTGTTGCTTGGGGATATGCAAGACAAGCTGACTCAATGGGTGTTGATATAATTCAAAATTGTGAAGTAACTGGATTTGACGTTATTGGTGGAAAAATAAATGGAGTAAGAACTTCAAGAGGTGACATTAAGGTTAAGAAAATTGGTCTATGCGTTGCAGGAAGTACAAATATATTAGCTGAGAAATTAAATATGACATTACCTGTAGAAACTCATCTTCTTCAAGCTTGTGTTTCAGAACCGGTAAAACCAATTTTAGATAGAGTAGTTACTTTTGGAGCTGGGCATTTTTACATAAGTCAATCTGACAAAGGTGAAATGGTAATGGGTGGAGACCTTGATGGATATAATAGTTATGCTCAAAGAGGTAACTTACCAACTTTACAACACGTGTTAACAGAAGGAATTGCAATGATGCCTTTTTTAAGCAAACTAAAAATGCTTAGAACTTGGGGTGGTATAATGGATATGTCGATGGATGGTTCACCTATTATTGACAAAACACACATTGAAGGACTGTATTTGAATTGTGGTTGGTGTTATGGAGGATTTAAAGCAACTCCAGCATCTGGTTGGACGTTTGCACATACTATTGCTCAAGATAGGGTGCATAAGTTAAATGAAGGTTATAGTTTAAATAGATTTAACACAGGTCATTTGCTTGATGAAAAAGGACTTGGAACAAAAACTTGGATTTCTTAAATGCTTCATATTAAATGCCCACATTGTGGAATGAGATCACAAAATGAATTTTCTTATGGAGGTGATGCGACAGTTAAAAGACCAGAGCTTAACAAAGAAATATCAGATCAAGAATGGGATAATTTTGTTTATAATAGAAAAAGTTTAAGAGGAAAGCATTTAGAGCTATGGCAACATTTGTCAGGATGTCGACAATGGATAAAAGTTGAAAGAGACACTGCAACACATGAAATATTTAGAACAATGAAAGCTAATGAGGATAATTTATAATGAGTCAAAGCTTTCGATTGCCAGATGTAGGTTTGATTAATAGAGATAAAAAAATATCATTTAAATTTAACGGAAAAATTTATTATGGATATGAAGGTGACACTCTAGCTTCAGCTTTAATAGCAAATGGCATTCATTTAATTGGTAGAAGTTTTAAATATCACAGACCAAGAGGATTTTTTGGTGCTGGGGTTGATGAACCATATGCAATTGTTCAATTGTATAGAAATGGTGAAACAGAGCCAAATATTAAAGCTACAGAACAAGAGCTTTTTGAAGGATTAGAGGCAACAAGTGTAAATTGTTGGCCAAGTGTTAATTTTGATATTGGGGCAATAAATAACTTTTTAAAAATATTTCTTCCAGCTGGATTTTATTACAAAACATTTATGTGGCCTAAAAGTTTTTGGTACAAAGTTTATGAGCCATTTATTAGAAAAGCTGCAGGGCTTGGTGTTGCTTCTATCAAACATGACAAAGAAAGATATGAGCATAAATATGAATATTGTGATTTATTAATTGCAGGTTCAGGACCATCAGGTTTAGCTAGCGCATATGCTGCAGCAAAAAATGGGGCAAGAGTTATCTTAGCTGAAGATAAAGCAAGATTTGGCGGAACACTCCTTACAAGTGAAGTAAATATTGGAAATAAATCAGGTAAAGAATGGGCAGAAGAAATTATAACTGAACTTAAAGAAATGCCTAATGTGACTGTTAAAAACAGATCACAGGTTTTTGGTTATTATGATCATAACATGCTGGTGATGTCTGAGAGAATTAGTGATCATTTACCAAAAACAAAAAAATTTCATCCAAAACAAAGACTTTGGTATATCAGAGCAAAAGAAGTTTTGATTTCTTCAGGATCAATTGAAAGGCCAATTGTTTTTGGCAACAATGATACACCTGGCGTAATGCTTTCATCAGCAGCAAAAGAGTACCTTAAAGTTTACGGAGTACTAGTTGGAAAAAATCCTTTAATATTTACTAACAATGATAGTGGTTATGAAACTGCAATTGAATTTAAAAAAAATGGTGTTGACTCAATTATTTTAGATACAAGAAAAGATCCACAATCTGAAATAGTTGATGAAGCAAAAAATTTAGGAATAAATATTAAGTTTTCTTATGTAGTAGTAGCTGCTCAAGGATATAAAAAAGTAAAATCAGCAGATGTTGCTAAAATTTCAAATGATAAAGAACAACTTGGTGCAGTAGAAAATATTAAGTGTGACTGTATTTGTGTTTCTGGTTTTTGGACACCAACAATTCATCTAGCATCACAATCTGGAAATAAAACAAAATTTAATGAAAAAATTGATGCATTTGTTCCTGGAATATCAAAACAAAATGAAAAAACACTAGGTGCTGCAAATGGATCATATACTTTAGAGGAGACTTTAAAAAGCTCTTTTGAAGCAGGACATGAATTATCAAAAAAAATTACTAACAATGATAATAAAATTTCATTTCCAAATGTTGTTGAAAAAAAATCAACAACACATGATAAATTTTGGTGTGTACCATTACCTAAGGGAAAAAATTATAAAAGATTTTTAGATTTTCAAAATGATGTTGCAGTTTCAGATATAGAAATTGCTTTAAAAGAGGGTTATCGATCAATTGAACATGTAAAAAGATACACCACTCTTGGAATGGCAACTGATCAAGGCAAAACCAGCAATTTAAATGGTTTACAATTAGTATCGAATATTGAAAACAAGGTAGTACCGAATGTTGGTCACACTACTTTTAGACCTCCATATACTCCAGTTTCTATAGGAGCAATTGTTGGAAGGGAAGTAGGCAAACATTCAAAGCCAACAAGAAAATCTCCAATGCATTCGTGGCATGAAAAAAACAATGCAGTTTTTGTTGATGCAGGTGTGTGGTTG
>Ga0233443_1002515_pt1 | contig 13876 bp, 17 predicted proteins | sample SI_123_September_2_FD_182784 | JGI IMG/M metagenome (GOLD analysis project Ga0233443, IMG submission 182784) | Seawater microbial communities from Saanich Inlet, British Columbia, Canada - SI_123_September2016_200_MG | ecosystem: Environmental > Aquatic > Marine > Inlet | place: Canada: British... | reverse complement strand
GTGTATGTGAAGTTTCAAGCGAACGTCGTGACCGAGTTCACAGTCATGTCGTTCAAGGAGAAATAGCCATGGCAACGAAGGTGGGAATTCTTCCGAAGACGATGCCATCGCCCGAGACGGGCGAGACCCTGACCCTTGGCGTGCGACCGTTCAAGGTCACATATAAGGGACGAAGTATCACCGTGGATCTGCCGGGATATTACCCGAGAGGCCGTGGCGACGGTGTGCATGTTGGAAACGACATGAGCGTCGTTGACCGCGCGCTGCGCATGCTGAAGGAAAAGGTGGATGGCATTCCAGCGCCGGAGACGATACGCAAGGTCCGGACCAAGCTACGTCTGTCCCAACGGCGAGCTGGTGCTGTGTTCCGGGTCGGGCCGAGTGCGTTCGACAAGTATGAGCGAGGCTTGATCGAACCGAGCGGTCCGACTGTTCAGTTGATCACGATTCTCGATCGCCACCCCGAACTCGTCAAAGAGCTTGAGGAAGTCTGACGGGCCAGCTTGTTCGATCCGCCGTCAAGTTTCTTCCACTCTGTGGACCGACGGGGTCTAGGTAAGATGGAGAACTAGGCTCGAGCCAGATCTCTAGCCGCCAACGAGGAAAAAGCACCCGTAGCATCTATTTCGGCTTACGCCTCTGACACGCCACGCGATTCGGTTTTTCACGCGGATAAGACCGAAAACCTGCCCGCGAGGCGGCAGCTGTTTGACAAACTATCCTGCTGAAGGCGAGGCATCCGGACGCATCTGCGCAAGCTTGAAAACGTTCTCACGGTAGTTGCTCGAACGCTTCGTCGCTCATTTCCAACGGATCCTGCGGGAAGGCGCTAACGTCATCGCCCGTGCCGATGGGCTGGCGAAATTGTCTGCGGACATGAAAGCCGGTGGGAAAGAAATTCATACGATTCAAGCCGATTTGTCCCGGCCGGAACAGACGTGCGGCTCGGGCGCGCCGCCGCCTGCGGCTGTGTGCGGCAATGGCGTGATGGACCGCGTGCTGCATCCGGTCGAACCGCTGACGATCCGTCTTTCGCTCGTGGGACGATTCTAGATTCCGCTACGGCGCGAGTGATCGGACCGCTCGCGCCGCCGCTTTCCGCAAGGCATGGTGCGTTTCAAACGAAACGCATATTTCGTAGTTGAAACGCCGAACACGAGAAAGTGCCGCATATACTTTTGACAGCATGTACGAATAATGCAGATGCTGTCGCATCTCTTCGTTGGCGATGGAAGACGGTGCGAAAATGAGCGACGGCGCATATGCGAGCCGCATGCGGCACGAGACATTTTTCACACACGCGACTGACAGGCTGCGCATCGACCTGAGCGCGCCGACGAAGGTCGTCGTCTTTCATGGCCATGCGGGAGCGCTGCGACACAGCGCGGGCCGTAAGGCGAACGGCGATAAAGCCGCGCTATCTCTCCCGTCTGGTCGATGAACACCAGCCGGTGGATGTCGATCTCAGGCTGACATGCCTTCCACGCCGCGCGTTCAGCGGCCACGTCCGGCCGATTCTGCTCGCTGGCGTGCGATGTTTCATAAGAGAATGGCAATTTCGGCTGATGGCTTCACCTGCCGGTAAATCGCGGCTTGCGCTTTTCCGAAAATGCTTTCATGCCTTCCAGAAAATCCGAACTACGGATATACGCTTCAAAGGTGGTGATCTCGCTGCGCAGCGCGGCGTCCAATGGCTGCTCGAGACCGTCGGCAACAAGCTCCTTGACCCAAGCTAACCCAGGCGGACTAAGTCCCGCCATTTGCTGCGCCAGTGCGGAGACCGTGGCCTGCAAATCCAGAGGCAGGCACCACTTCATTGACCAGCCCCCACCGCATTAACTGATCCGCAGGCGCGAGTTCGCCGGTCAAGAGAAGGTGCTTGGCGATGTTGACGGGTAGCTTGCGCGGAAGCCGCACTGAACTGCCCGAGCCCGGCAGGACACCATATTTAAGATGCCCATCGCCGATGAGGGCTGTGTCCGCTGCGATCACCATGTCGCAGCATAAACTCCAAGCCGCCCGCGATGGCAACGCCATTCACCGCGGCAATGACGGGCTTCGGCATGCGTTCGATCCGCAGGAAAAGATCCACCGATCGGCGCAATTGCTGGGCAAACTCGCGGTACTCCCCGCCCTCCAGGCGTTTGAGAAACCCCTTGAGATCGTCGACGCTCAACCGAGCCATCGCCATGTTTGGCAAACCACGAAGCCTCAGGGTCGACAATGGCAGTCAATTTACGTCGAGATAGTTCGACCTATGGGCGTATGCAAATGGCGTCATTCTGGATTTTAGCCGTCCAGGTAAACCCACCGATAACGCCTTCATCGAGAGCTTCAGCGAGGCGGTTATCTACCGTGAACGGATGGCCTTGGCACCCAACGTGATTATCGTTGACGTTTCCCGGGCGGATGCGTCCTCGAGGGCCGTTGAAAACAGCGTAACGTCGGCGAGGTAGGTCCCGATTCAGTATCAGCTTCAGTTCGATGGCGCTGACCTCGAGCCGTGCTGGGCGCGTATCGACGAAGCCGGCCATACCGATCTCGTCGCGACCTGCCGGGATCGGCCTCCAGCCAAGTTGGATTTTCGCACCGCATTCTGTGCAGCAACGGACAGTTCGGCAAGGTCGCCGTCTGGTTCGCGTTCTCCATGCTTGGAGTTCAAACGCTCTAAATCGATGCCCGAATACCTAAGCTGATGATTCCAACATCTAGTTAGGATCCGGAATAATTGGCTCGAAATTTCCCCTTCGAAGCGCGCCACTCAGTACCCATCTGCGAACTCCGATTGGCTCCGTTCCGGTAGGCAAAGACCGCTATTTCGAGCACGTTTGGCTGCTTCCGTTTTATTGAGGGACAAGACAGATCCAGGCTGCGGAATGGCGAACGGATGAAGGTGCCCGCAACAACGATGGCACAACCATTGCAGTCGCTATAGGGTGCGCGCTATTTCCTCGAAGTGTACGGTTAGGCGATGATTCGCCAGTAACTATCCCGGACCGATAGATGCAAGTTGACGTCCTTTTCCCAACTACACAGCGCGATGTTCGCCTCGATTTGTTCCGGGGACTTGCCAATTGGGCGATCTTTTTGGGGCACATATCCGGCACGATTCTCTCATGGTTCACGACGCGGAATTATGGCTTCAGCGATGGAGCCGACCTGTTTGTGTTCATATCCGGTTACACAGCAACGTTGGTCTTCGGTCGAATGATGGTGACGCGTGGGTTCGTCATAGGCGCCACAAGATTGATGCGGCGCGTTTGGCAGATCTATGTCGCGCACATATTGCTCTTTGTCTTCTACGTGACGTCGATTCACTACGTGGCACATAACTTTGACGTTCCCCATCTGATGGACCAATTCAACGTTGCCCGTCTGATGGAGTATCCGGTTGAAACCCTTAGTCAGGGACTGATATTGAGGCTCAAACCACTTAATTTGGATGTGCTGCCTCTTTACATCGTATTGATGGGACTATTTCCACCAGTCCTCTGGCTCATGCTGCGATGGCGAAACCTGGTTATGATTGGCTCTGTACTGCTTTATATGGCTGCGCGATATTTTCAGTGGAATCTTCATGCCTATCCAGCCGGCGTTTGGTACTTCAATCCACTCACGTGGCAGTTGGCCTTTGTGCTGGGTGCCTGGCTTGTGTTGGGGGGCGCCCATACGCTTCGATTTGTGACCCAGTCTCGGTTGGCACTACTACTAAGCGTTGGATTTGTAGTCTTTGCCCTTCTGCTGACTTTGTCAGAGCGGATTCCAGAATTGCAGAAGGTGTTTCCTGCTGTGGTGATGGAGGCATTCGTCCCCAACGACAAGACCAACCTCGCGCCTTACAGAGTGCTGCACTTGGCCAGTTTAACCTTGCTGGTCGTCCGATTTATGCCCATTGACTGGTCCGGTCTCAACTGGCCGGTGTTTCGCCCATTGATCAAGTGCGGCCAACAATCTCTTGCGGTGTTTTGTCTGGGGGTTTTTCTTTCGTTCGCGGCCCACTTGGCGCTCGACACAATCTCGAATGGGATTCTAGCCCAACTATTTGTTGGGGTCGCCGGACTGTCGATCATGACAGGCGTCGCCTATTATCAGTCGTGGTCGAAACAGGTCGACAAGGCGTCATCGGTGCGTACCGGCGGGACTGCTCGCGAAGGGCGCTCTCCCGCGTTGAGGGGCGCTGATCAAACAGGCTAGAGCGAAGGTTGTTAGCGGCATGTCGGAAAGCCGCAGGTATAGGCGGAACAAGCCCGAGTCAGTGCCGAAGTTTGATTTTGGCTTACATAACGGCTTGCGTCTCATGTTGTATCGGTGTGGTCGCCCGAGAAACAGTGCGAGGGGAGAATGGAAGCATGATGACTTCCGAAATGGTTCTCAGCATTGAGACGCGAGCGGCGGTGCTTCATGTGCTCCACTGGATGGCGTTCGGCATCGAGATGCTCGGCGTGACGGTTATTGTTCTCGGCGTGATTGCTGCAAGCGCCTGGTCGGTTACCCAGACCTATCGAGGCGAATGGAATGGAGCGTTCCGCTCGTATCGCGCCAATCTTGGGCGCGGTATCCTGTTAGGTCTTGAGTTCCTCATCGCGGCTGACATCATAGGCATGGTGGCGATCGTGCCCACGTTCGAAAGATTGGGGATTCTTGGGTTGATCATCGTCATTCGCACGTTCTTGAGCTTTTCCTTGCAGATCGAGATCGAAGGCCAATGGCCTTGGCGCCGATATAGGGCGGACCCTCAGAATGGGGAAAAGGATGTTTTATGAATGCGAGGAGTTCAAACGAACTGAAAGCTAATTCCGCCTCTTCTTGGTCGCACTAACGGAAGACGTGGCGTGATCGAATCGTTCAGAGGGAAACTGATAGACCAGATCGAAATCCTTTCCAGCGCTGGTCATGCTGCTTCCGAAATCGCTCCAGTATCTCGGCCGTCCCGGTGATCAAATCGCACTCGTTTTTTATCATTGGACGATCCAAGGACGCGCTCGACGACTCTGCACAATGGCGGAGGCGTTTCCAAGCAGACCTTGAACGCTCGTCGTAAGTGCGGACGAAATCATGTGTCGGCCCATCCGCATCGGATGCAGTCACTTCGCCACATTGGCGGTCCACGGATTTGAAATCGCTTGGAGGCAAGGGTCGAGGAAGGTCCAGTAAATGGCTTCCGTAATCTCCGAAATCTGCTCTACGCGCTTCAGGGCATTCCGGATCGCTGGTCGGATTCTCGATTATCATTTCATACGGTCTCAATTTCTCGGACATGCGCCAAATCGCCTGATGCTGAGCTAGTGCCGTATTTACAAAACTTAACCTAGGTCAATTTACGAAGGACGTTTGAGGCTTACAAGGGCGTCTGAAGATTACGATGGCCAACTCGACATTTGTCGAACGCAGTGATCGAGGAGATTACGATGAATAATTCTGTCAAGCTGCTCGCTATCGCAACCGCAGGTGCAATCGTTGTCGCTTCCGGATATCCACAAAGCGTATCAGCTGCTGGGCAACAGTCATCCGGTGGCTTCATCGTTGCGATGGACGGTATGAAACCCATGCAGCCGGACTCTTCGAAAAAGTCCGACCCTAGTATGGGGCAGCCGGCCGGGCAGTCCCCGCAGATGGGGCGCATGATGGACGACGACAAAATGGGAATGCCACAAAAGGACCAGGACAAAATGGGTCCGGGCTCAATGAACCAGCCGGGCGGCATGATGATGGAACGGATGATGCGGGGACAGATGTGCGGCATGCCAGGCACTATGGGGACCTCAGCAGCATCAACCGACATTACCGATCGAACCGAAGGGCGGATCGCCTTTTTGAAAGCAGAACTGCAGATTTTGGACAAGCAGGTTGGTGACTGGAATGCGCTGGCGGATGCGCTGCGATCCGCGCGCTCGCACCTTGTCCAGGCGCAGCAACTTGTGGCTTCCGATAGGAAAATGACCTCGGCCGAGCGTCTCGAAGCCTACGAAAGACACTTGGCGGAACGGCTTGAGGCGGTCAAATCCTCGCGTGCAGCATACAACCGCCTGTACGCGGCGCTGAACGAGGAGCAGAAGCGTACTTCAGATACGATACTTTTGCCGCTGATCGGGGCATTCTGACTTCTCGGTGCTCACGACGCACATGAGATATGCGACGTTGGAAAATCCACTGCAACGAACAATCATAGGAATTGTTGCACTTGCTGCTTTCGGTCTTATCGAGGGCCGGGCGGCAAACGCTGATCGTTTGCAAGAAAGCCAGATATCAGTTGGAATCCGTCTGCTGCTCCCGTCTGAAACTTTCATCCCCGGAGTGCATGAGGTCGCTCAAAGCCGTCGGGTTATGGCTCAGGTGTCAGACGGTCACTCCGAGCATCATCCCAATGCCGCGGCGAGCCCGAGTTCCCCAAAGATAGAGCCGCCGTCAAATCAAACGGGCACACCCGCAAACACGCCGAGTGCGGCGCCGGCCGTAGGGGGAATGAGTTCGGGCGTGGTCGGCGCCACGGGCGGAATGATGGCGGGCGGCTGCATGGGCGGCGGCTGCATGGGCGGGGGGCGTAAGGAGTTTTACCCATCCCTGATGGCTCTCCCGTCGCTGACCCACGAGCAGCGTCAAAGCATCGAGGCGCAGGCACGTGGCTGGATCAGTTCAGGTACGGATGAGATAGCGCGTGCGCAGGATGAGCTGCGTCACGCTAATGCGGCGGGCGACACGGCCGGTGCCGAGCAAGCCGCATCACGTCTCCGGGACGCATTGAATCAGGTCAAGAGTGGAACGACGACGCTACGATCACTCGCTGAAGGGGCGCCGCCTCAGCAAATCGCATTGGACTGGTTCAAGAGTCAGATGAGCCTCGTATCTGATCAGCACGATCGAGACGTCGTCGGGCCGCTCGGTATCTCCTGGTTTCATTTGATCACAATGGCATTGGTGGCGGCCTTCGCGGTCGCCATGGTTGCTGTTTATCTGATGCGCATGCGCCGCGCGAATGCGCTCGTGGATCGTCTGGTCGGTGGCACGCCTGCCGCAGCGCCTGGCCCGGCGGCGGTCACCCCGTCGGCACGGTCATCCTCTGGCGGGACACTTGGTGCCGCAAATCCGATGGTCTCACCCGCGCCGGCGAGCGGGCCGCCACCCTCCGTCGCAGCGATTGCTCCGGCCAGTCAGCCGGCCCGTACGGGTCCGGGACTCTGGAAAGGGAAATTGCGTGTTGCCGCCATCTTCGACGAAACTCCCAACGTCAAGACGTTCAGGCTGAGGGATCCGGGCGGTGGGCCGATTCCCTTCAGTTTCGAGCCAGGTCAATTTCTCACCTACTCCGCCGAGATCGATGGCAAGCTGGTGAGACGGTCCTATACGATTGCATCATCGGCTGCCCAGACCGCTTATGTCGAGACCACCATCAAGCGTGAGGATAAAGGGATTTTCTCGGACTACATGCACCAGAAGGTCTCCGAGGGCGACTTGGTGGATGTAATGGGCCCCTCCGGCGCATTCACGTTTACAGGTAAAGAATCCGAGGGCGTGGTGCTGATCGGCGGGGGTGTCGGTATCACCCCCCTCATGGCCGCCATTCGCTATCTCGACGATACGGCGTGGCCGGGAGAGATCTTCCTTATCTACGGCGCTCAGACGACCGAGCACTTCATCTTCCGCAGCGAGCTGGAATTTCGACAGCGCCGCATGCGTCATCTGCATGTGGCGGCCACAATGGCGCGGGCCGCTGGTACGTCTTGGATGGGGGCCGAAGGACAGATTAGCCGGGAGTTTCTTACACAGTCCGTTCCCGACTTGGTGAAGCGTCGCATCCACCTCTGCGGTCCGCCGGGTATGATGCAGACGATGAAGAAGCTCCTTGCCGAGATTGGAGTGCCGGCAGAACAGATCAAGACAGAGGCCTTCGGACCGGCTCTCGGAGCGGTGCCACCGCCAGGTCTCACTGTGGTAAGCGAGGTCAGATCTTCTGGCGCTGCAAGCGCTTCATCCGAGGCGAATGTGCCTGCTATTGGTCCAGCGGCCGCCTCGATACGCTTCTCGAAATCGAACAAGGTGGCGCCGCTCCCACCGGACAAGAGCGTTCTCGAGGTCGCGGAATCCGTTGGTGTGCCGATCGACTATTCCTGCCGCGCCGGCACTTGTGGGGTATGCAAGACTCAACTCGTTGAAGGCAAGGTAACGATGGAGGTTGAAGAGGCCTTGACGACCGATGAAAAGGCCCGTGGCCTCATCCTGGCGTGCCAAGCGAAGTCGATCGATAACCTGGTCGTCGAGGCCTGACATGGGCGGGGCAGAGCGCGCTATCGTTGGGGCCGTGCTCACCATGTTGCTCTTTTTGGTTCCCGCGTTTGTCCTTCATACATCGCAACGATTTGCCGGTAGCCTAGCTGGATTTTCGCTTGGTACCATCGCCGCAATCTTAATGGTCTCTCTACTCATTTATCCGCTTGCCAAGCGCAGTCCTGGGCTTAGGTCACTGATCACCCGGCTGATATCGATGCGCGCTCTTCTCGCATTTCACGTCTACGCGGGCGTGTTTGGGGCTTTTCTTGCTATCCTACACACTGGCCACAAGTACCAGAGCGCGCTTGGCGTCGCACTGGTGATCAGTATGTTAGTAGTGGTGGTGACAGGGCTCGTGGGCAGGTATTACCTACCTGAGACCGCAGCAGAGTTGCGTGAAGAACAAACGCGACTGGCTACACTAAGGTCTGCATACGATCGCACGGCCGCCACCTTGGCGAACCGTAGCGCGCCAGGGAGCGGCGACCCGCTCCCTGGCGCATCGGCCTTGCTTGAAGTGCCAATCCTGCAACTCGTCGACGGCATTGCTGATCTCGAACACGCTATCGGATCACGCGAAGGAGTGAGGCGCATCTTTACGCCGTGGATCGTTGCGCATGTTGTGGCGGCGATCATGATGTACTTCTTATTGTCGCTTCACGTGGCGGGTGAGATCTACTATGGATTGCGGTGGCTATCGTGAAGAAGCTCGGCGCATTCTATACAGTGCTGATCACGCTGGCGCTGGTAGGTAGCTTAACGGCTATTGGGACTCTCTACAAAAAGGGATCGATATCGTTTCCAGGCTGGCAGGCCTCGTTCCAGCCTGGACCGCTTTCCGCCAAGCACTCGTTTCTAGCGGAGAAATGCGAATCCTGTCACACGCCGACCCGTGGTATCGAGGCAACTTCCTGTATCAACTGTCACATTACGGCCGCTGCCGACCTAGCCAAGCAGTCGACCGCATTTCACGCAAACGCCCAGAACTGCACTGGTTGCCATGTAGAGCACACCGGTGCAGCGCGGCCGATAAAGATGGCTCACACCTCTCTCGTTCGGATCGGCTCACATGCCGCCTATGGCGACGCGGGGCATCCAAGCGTTCCGCGCCAGATGGTGGATGATTTGAAAGAGCTCCTGGGGATACCAGCGTCGGAGCCGGTTGAGAAGTCGCAGCTCGACTGCGCAGGCTGCCACAGCAACCGTGATCCGCATCGCGAGCTGTTTGGACGGGACTGCGCAAACTGTCATGCGACTGCGACCTGGCGGATTTCTCCATTCTTGCACCCGTCGCCAACTTCGAAAGACTGTGCGCAGTGCCATCAGGCACCGCCGAGTCACTACATGATGCATTTCCAGATGATTGACCGGGGTATTACCGGCCGGGAACATGCTCAAGTGAACCAGTGTTTCGAGTGCCATCGCACAGACTCGTTCAATGATATCAAAGGAGTCGGCTGGTTTAAACACCACTGAGAAAACATGCCTTATGGCGAGCACGGTCAGATTAGGTCCGACACCATTTGATTTTGGCGTCGCCGATCTCGTCTAATAAACGAACGCCCTCCGATACGGAAGCGCGCCGAGCGATCATTAATGATCGCGCGACGTGGGGACTCATGCGGATGGACCCGACCGATATCGCAGATGTGTCGGGCTACACTTTCTTGGTGAATGGTCAATCGCCGGAGCGGAACTACACTGCCTTGGCCCGTCCGGGCGAGCGGGTACGTTTGCGTTTTATCAATGCGGCGACGTCGACGTACTTCGATGTTCGCATTCCAGGGCTCAAGATGACGGTCGTGCAGGCCGGCGGCAATAACGTGTCACCGGTGCAGATCGATGAATTCCGTATCGCAGTCGCAGAGACCTTCGATGTCATCGTGCAACCAAAGGAAGATCGTGCCTATACAATCGTAGCGGAATCCATGGACCGAACCGGCTTTGCCCGCGCAACCCTGGCGCCGCGACCGGGGATGATTGGACAATTACCGGCCCATCGCCCTCGACGGCTCGTGTCCATGTCTGAAATGGCGATGAATCCTGGGCCGACGGGAAATGATCGTGCCGCGATATTTCTGGTCGATAAACGGGCGCAAATTCAGCGAAGCTGAACCCATCGTCCTGCGTTTCGGCGAGCGCGCTCGGTTCCGTTTCATCAATGAGACCATGATGAACCATCCAATGCATATCCACGGCACTTGGATGCTTCCGGAAGTCGGAAACGGGGCGCGTAATCCCATGAAACATACGGTCAACATCAAGCCCGGTACCACGCTGGATGTCGACATACCGGCAGATGCGGAAGGACCATGGGCCTTTCACTGCCATCTGCTCTATCACATGGAGACAGGCATGATGCGCCAGGTCAACGTGGTGCGCCGGACTGCGTCGATCCATTAGGAGGCGACCATGAATCGGATCCTACTGTTCAGCCTCTGTCTCGCCGCCTCTTTCGCACCGGCGGGTCTCGCCATTGCTCAGACGGTTTCGAGCCCATCCCAGGATATTCAATATTCCGGGCTTCGCAGCTTGCTCGGGTCGAACTTTCCAGATCAGGCCCTGTTCAGCAGTGTCCGTTTCGACAAATTGGAATGGGCGGGTTTGGGCGCCGGTAACTCTGCCCGCTGGGATATGGAAGCCTTTGTCGGTAATGACTACGATAAGTTCTTCTTCAAATCAGAAGGTGCTTATGATGGCAGAAAGCAGAAGTTTGAGGAGGCTCGATTTCAAGCGCTCTATTCGCGCATGATCAGTTACTTCTTTGATCTACAGGCTGGCGTTCGTCATGATGTCTCGCCGAATCCGTCGCGTACTTATGCGGTAATTGGCATTGAGGGCTTGGCGCCCGGCATATTCGAAATCGATGCGGATGCTTATATCAGCCAAAAGGGCGAGTTATCTGCGACATTTACCGGCTTTTATGATTTGTTGGTAACAAACCGGCTTATCCTCCAGCCGCGTATCGACGTAAGATGGCAGTTGCAGTCGGTTCCAGATTTGAAGCTCGGTAACGGTATTACCGATTTCGAGCTCGGGGCTCGACTCCGATACGACATTACGCGCAATCTATCGCCGTATATTGGCGTGAGTTGGGATCGTAAGGTAGGTGAGACGGCTGCAATTGCGGAGCGCAGCCTGAAAGCAGCCTCGAGTATTAATTTCGTTGGCGGAGTGCGCGTTCTCTGGTGACGACCGGATGGCGCGCTGTGCTGCGATGTGTCGCGAGTGCGTCCAGGATTGTCGCGGAATGATCAATATGAAGCTGCGGGTTGATAGTCTTACGAGCAGGCATCGGGCTGCGGTGTTCGCCTAACGGCCGACGTTAATCGTGGTGAGCGGGGCTGTGGCCTTCAAGTCGGCGCTTCGGACGACCCACATTCATGCATTCCGGCGTCTGGAATTGTGGTGGATGACGAAATGGAAGCGATCGGTCTGGTGATGGCAAGTAGGCCCTTTAGACCCGCGCCAAAGCGGGCAATTGATTCCCGATGATTTCGAAATTGCCGCCGCCTTCCTGTTCGATCTGGGTACGGAACGCTATCCGTTGAGCGTTGATCACGGCAGGTGACGGTAAAGGAAGCTCAATACGATTCTGGGATCGAGGTGTTGAACGCGGCGGGATTACCAAACTCCGGTCGCCCTTAGCGATCTTTTCCCACAACTCCCATCCGCGGCTGTCGGCCTTGGTCGGTCGCTCCGGGAGATGTGTCATTGAACCGAGGTTCGATGCATCGGTCATCGAGCCGCTCTGAATGAACACGAGGTCATCGTCACCAAACGGCGACGTCGCATGCATTCTGATCCGGAACGAGGCTCCTGACAAAGATCTTGCCGCCGTCTTCGGCAAATTCTATGTCTGTTACCCGCGTGTCCCGAACGAACTGGGCACCCTGCTTCTCCAGCCAAGTCATCATGGACGAACGATCGCATCGCCAGCGAGCGTTTCGATGCGCGGCGACTCATTTGTAAAGCGATGAAGATAGCGCTCTAGTTCGAGGGGCTATGCCAAACTTGAAAGGCGAAGGTCGTTTGCCTCATGTACCAGAAGTTTGTCTGAAGGAATGATGGAGACGACAAGTCCGTGATATGGCCCTTGTCGAGCTCTTCTTCCGAAGCTTCGGCCAGTCTAACTAATTCCATCCAGGTCGCGCATGTTGAACCCCATCGTCGACCTATCCACCTTGAAGCGGTTGCGATTGACAAGGCGGGCTCGCCAGCCCCCCAACCGGAACCTCTGTCAAAAATTTTTAGATTAGGGCGCAAGGAGAAAACCCGCCGAGAGATCGGCTCACCGCTGTCAAATGGCTATCATCCAAGGCCAGTTCATAGCGGCGGACCGAAGATTAATGCTTGATCTGCATTAAAGAACATCAGCGATCGAAGTCGTAGGTTTAATTCTGTCTGGTGCTGTTAGGGCAACTCGGGACAGCGTTTCAATCTTGCTTGGAAAGATCTGGCTGGACGATGACCAAAAAGCGTGGGTCCGATGACCTGCATCTGGAAGACGATACGGAAGGGCAGGAGGCCGCGAAACGGGCGGACGCGGCTGTGCGACGTGCACTCATTGAGGCGCGTGAGGAATTTCTCGCCTTTTTGCGTCACCGGTTAAGCAGTCGGGACGAGGCCGAAGAACTCCTGCACCGCTTCTCGCTCCGAGCGCTTGAACGTGCCTGGCAGTTGCGAGATGTCCGGACTGTCCGTGGATGGCTGGGGCGCATATTGGCGACAACGCTCGTCGATCACCAGCGCCGCGTCATCAGGCGCCGTCGCTTGGAGGTCAATCTGGAGCAGGTTGATGTCGAGAATTTGGCGATTGAGCCAGATCGAGAAACCGACGAAGCCGTTTGCAACTGCCTTCATAAGCTGCTGCCTACGCTTAAGGCAGAATATGCCGATGTCGTTTGGCGCTCCGACATTCTTGGCGAGCCCCGAGATCGGATTGCGGCCAGCCTGGGTACAACGCTCAACAACATCGCGGTCCGACTTTACAGGGGGCGACAAGCGCTCCGGAAAAGGATCGAGGAGATGTGCCTGACCTGTCCAGTCCATGGCTTTCTGGACTGTCATTGCGAGGATGCCGAACACATTCGCCAACTATCTCGAGGCATCGCTAACGATTCAAAAACGCTGCCTGATGGCGAGTGAGTACAATGGAGAAGAAAGATTTGGGTGATGCCGAATGCCGTCGCATGCGCCCTCCCAGTTCCTGGTGGCGCGCGAGATTGCAGACGAGATCAGGCAGGAGGCAAACAAAGCCACTGACTTCGAACGCAGTAGCTAAGTCTTCGTCGCCGCATACTAGGAGGCCGAGCGTTCGGCAAGGTTGTTTCGAGAGCTTTGCATAAGATGCGCAGCCCGTCCTGATCTTCGACTCGCTGTTCAAATTCTTCGAAAATGAAGATCAGATGATGGAGATGACGATGCTGGAAGCGAAATCTGGTTCCGCGCTGGTTGACGCGCCGAAGGCTACACCAAGTAGGCAGTCGGCTTTTCAACAGCGTGTTGTGGCGACCGCTACGGCAAATGACGTGAAACCTGTCGGCGAAGCGTATCCAGTCCCACCGATTGAGATCATGCATAATCCCCTAGCCTATCAGCGGGATTTCTT
>Ga0233443_1002512_pt1 | contig 13889 bp, 13 predicted proteins | sample SI_123_September_2_FD_182784 | JGI IMG/M metagenome (GOLD analysis project Ga0233443, IMG submission 182784) | Seawater microbial communities from Saanich Inlet, British Columbia, Canada - SI_123_September2016_200_MG | ecosystem: Environmental > Aquatic > Marine > Inlet | place: Canada: British... | reverse complement strand
TCTAACCTGCCGGGTGAGAATGGCCGTGATATGAAATGGAATCCAACGGGAAGAACTTATTCCAATTTTGGAGAGACCTTGTTTGGTGGTAAGCACTATATCTATATTCTTGGGCAGAACTACACTCAGAATGTAAGTGGTTCAATTTACAACCTAATGCCAGGCTATGATCAGTGTCAGCGATTCTTTACTTATTATGATTCTACCAATGCTTTTGGCAATCCTCATGCTACTGCAATTACCAAAGCCTATCAGAATTTTATGTATTGCGCAATCCCGTTCACCTCTACACCTGGTAATATGTCATTCGAGGATGCACTTGAATCAGGAGATGTAACCATACGAATCAGAATGGCCAATCCTATCAGAGTTGATCATGGCATCTTTGCCAAAGACTCTGCAGATATGGAGAATCAGGGATTTCCTAAATATTCATTCTCAACCAAAGGATTTGCTACAACAAAAAATGATGTTGAGACTGCAAAAGATGCTCTCGATTTAATAAAAGTAGTTCCGAATCCATACTATGGGTACTCAGAATATGAATTGAATCAGCTGGAGAATTTGATTAAAATAACGAATCTTCCTCAAAGTTGTACCATCTCTATTTATAATGTAAATGGTACTCTGGTTAGAAGGTTTAAGAAGGATAGTCAATTGTCATATCAGGACTGGGATTTGAAAAATCAGTATGGTATACCAATAGCAAGTGGAGTCTATATTATTCACGTCGACGCTTACGAACTTGGTGAGAAAATTTTGAAATGGTTCGGAGCTATGCGTCCTGTTGACTTAAATGCATTTTAATTTATTGATGTGAAAAAAGTAGTTGTTATGAAATATTCAATCACAAATCTTCCAGAATTTTCTGGTTTGATTAGACTGAATATTCCATGTGACCTTAAATATTAAAATACTAGACACATGAAACGATTTATACAGATATTATCAATAGTACTAATCCTTGCAGCAATGGTACCTTCGGATGTATACGCAGGTAATCCACAACGTGCAGGTGAGGCAGGTGCATCATTCTTACTGCTTAACCCATGGGCTCCCGGATCCGGCTGGGGTGGTGCTAATACCGCAAGATGCGAAGGTTTGGAGTCAACATTCCTGAATGTTGCAGGTTCAGCTTTTCTTCAGAAAACAGAATTGAATTTTACACATACCAATTTATATAGTGGAGCCGGGATTTCACTCAATGCATTTGGATTTTCACAAAAAGTGGGTGAGGCCGGGGTTTTGAGTATGTCAGTTGTTTCGCTGGATTATGGTGAGGAAGATATTACAACAGTTAATCAACCGGAAGGTGGTATTGGAACCTTTCATCCACAGGAATCCGTTATTGGTATATCATTCGCAAAGGAATTCTCCAACAGTATCTATGGTGGAATGACGGTGAAAATATTGAATAGCGCTATTTCCGATGTTGCTGCAAGTGGTGTGGCGTTCGATGCAGGAATTCAGTATGTAACCGGAAATCAGGAACAATTGAGATTCGGAATAGCAATGAAGAATGTTGGACCAACCGCCAAATTTCAGGGTGATGGTATTTCATTCAGAGGAACCATTCCGGAAACGGAAGTTGATATGACCGTTGAACAACGTTCAGCTGCTTTCGAATTACCTTCATTGATCACCATTGGTATAGCATACGATGTCAATTTTACTCAGGATGTAAGATTAACTCCGGCCCTGAACTTTACTTCCAATGCATTTACGAAAGATCAGTTTCACTTTGGTGCAGAATTCGCCTATAAGAAAATCCTTTTCCTAAGAGGTGGATATGTACACGAGAAGGACATTGATTCATCTGAGTTAAGCGAAACGCTTTACACAGGTTGGAGTTATGGATTTTCTCTTCAGGTACCATTGAATAAAGAGACAGGATCGTTCTTCTCAATTGATTATTCTTACAGAACTACAAATCCATTCCTTGGCGTACATTCAGTTGGTGCAAGAATAAGTTTGTAGAATTTTAAAAAACTCAATATCTTTGTCAGGCGAAAGAGTCCCGAATTGTCGGGATTCTTTCGTTTTATATTAGTTAAACGAAAAATAAAAACATGAGCCAGGTTTCGTATGTTACCGAGGAAGGTTTGAAGAGGTTGAATGATGAGTTAGAGCAGCTCAAAAAGGTTGAGCGGCCTTCAATATCCAGACAAATAGCTGAAGCAAGGGATAAAGGTGATCTTTCGGAAAACGCAGAATACGACGCAGCGAAAGAAGCACAAGGTCTTCTTGAATTGAAAATTTCTAAGTTGGAAAATGTAATTGCCAACTCCAGACTCATCGACGAATCAAAACTAGATACTGATACCGTACAGATTTTTAACAGAGTAAAAATCAAGAATGTTAAAAATGGCGCTACCATGGAATATTTGCTTGTCTCTGAGAGTGAAGCAGATCTAAAGGCTAAGAAACTATCTGTTAGTACACCAATTGCAAAAGGATTATTAGGAAAGAGGGTCGGAGATCATGTCGATGTTGTTGTCCCTTCAGGAGAACTGACTTTCGAAATATTATCAATTGCTTTATAGTAATGGCCTCTATTTTTACTAAAATAATAAATGGTGAGATTCCGTCTTATAAAATAGCGGAGTCAGCAAATTATTTTGCCTTTCTTGATATTAATCCTTTGGTTAAAGGTCATACATTGCTTATTCCCAAAAAAGAGGTTGACTATATCTTTGACCTGAATGATGAGCTGCTGCAAGGTATGATGGGATTTGCTAAAAAGGTAGCCGGAGCGATTGAAAAAACAATACCGTGCAAGCGGGTTGGTATGGCAGTCCTTGGACTCGAAGTTCCCCATGCACACATTCATCTTATTCCAATACAAAGTGAAAGAGATATTGAATTTTCCAGGCCCAAGCTTAAACTGGAACCAGAGGAGTTCATCTCAATAGCAGAAAAGATAAGATCTAATATCTAAATAAAGAATCCCGGTCAGGCTAAACGATCGGGATTTTTCTTTATAAAGTCGTTCCAGTTCTTATACGATTTAGATTGATTCAGGGCTGGGTTTTGAAAATAATGACAGACTGCAGCAGCCAATGCATCACTCGCATCGTGATACTTTGAATCCAGTTTGAAATTGAGATAACTTTGCAGGAACTCGGATACTTGCTCTTTAGATGCATTCCCATTGCCGGTAATGGCCACTTTTATTTTTCTTGGGGCATATTCAAAAATTGGAATATCTATGCTTAGTGCAGCTGTAATAGCAGCCCCCTGAGCTCTCCCCAGTTTCAGCATCGACTGAATATTCTTTCCATAAAATGGAGCCTCTATTGCTAAAACGTCGGGTTGATATTCTGTGACCAGCCCAAGTACCCTATCGTAAATGTGTTTTAATTTCTTGTAATGATTATCCAGCTTCTTAACATCAATTATCCCAATGGAATGAATGGTCGGTTTTGGTTTGGTTGCTTCGATCAACGAATATCCGGTAACAGAGGTTCCTGGATCAATTCCAAGAATAAAATTGTTTTTTACTTTTTCCAAGGATAATGCCTTTAATTGATCTCCAAGTTATCAATATTTTGTGTCTCTGGCAATGTAGGATCATCTCCCCTGAGAATTCTGAATCTTTTTCTGGATTCAGCAACAAATATACTGGAAGGATAGTCTGTAAGTAACTTTTGATATAACTCAAGAGCTGTTTCGGAATTACCCAATTGAGATTCATGCAAAGATGCCAGTTTAAAGAGTGCATTATCTCCAAGCGTCTCATTGGGGAAATTTGAAGTTATCGTCTCGTAACAAATTAATGCATTGGAATAATCCTTTTCACTAAAGTGAATATCTCCTTTTCTCAGATATACTTCATCAGCTAAACTATGTCCCGGAAATAGTGATATAATTGAATCGTAAGTTAACAGGGAAATAGAAGTCTGTCGCTGATAGTTTAACATGTCAGCCTTCGCAAACAACTTCATAGCACTCTCGGATGTGTCAAGCGCGGTGTTGCTGTTGATCAGATCAGCTAATTCAAATGCATTGTTGGCAATCAGTTTTGATGTGCTTGCTTTTAAAACGTCCAGTAAAGCCTGTGCCCAGTGAAAGTTGCCGCTGTAGTAATAGAGTTTTGCTTTTCTGAACTTTGCTTCGTGGCCAATAGGGTTGCTTTCGTTTGCCTTCTCAACTTGTCCGTATAGAAGGGCAGCCTCCCAGATATCTCCGTTCATAAGCTGGATGTCTGCCAACTCAAGTTTCGAAAGCCCATATAATTCCGGTTCCACATTGGACATTGCGATAATCCTATCAAGGATTACTATGGCTCCATCAGTATCATGCAGATAAAATGCTTTAAGGTGAGCAAAATCAAGCATGATGGAAGCCGATTGTGGGTAAGATCCAAATTCACTCATAGCAGCTTCGTATTCTTTTTCAAGAAGTCCCAGTTGCTCAGAGCTGAAATCACGGTTTTCCTTAAGTAAAAGATAGGAACTGTTGAGATAGTTCTTCCTGGCCAAATAGTAGACAGAGGATTCAGGTCCGTATTTCATCACAAATCCATAGATCTCCTTGGCAAGTTCGTAAGATTTATTGTTAACGGCTAAGTTGGCCAGTTTATAAATTTCAGTACCTCTCTCATTTCGTTTTATATCTAAGGCTTTCGATTGAATATATGCTTTTCTGAATTCCTTTTTCTGAACATATAACCAAATGAGCAGTTCACTGTAACTATCAATATCCGGAGACTTCTGGATTCTTTTAATGATCTCGGTTTTAATCATCTGATACATATTGTCCTCGACATCGATCATTAGCATTGAGTTGAGCCGGTTTTTAACATGCTTGATGTTATCCGGCCGTTCAAGCATCCAGAACAGATATTCGTTAATCATCAGATCATGTTTCCGCTGATACATGTAAATGTTGGCCAACTGATTTCTGAAAAGATTGTTGTTCTTCAGTAATTTTCTTCCTTCAAGATATGTTTTCTCCGCGTAGACATATTCACGTATTCGGGTATAAGCATTGGCCAAATGATAAACATCATTCGTTTTGGGCTGGAGCTTTTTGATTGCAGATTCAAATTTGGCATTTGCCTTCTCCTCATCACCCTGCTTTTTGTAGCTGGTTCCTAATTCTACATGTAGTGAGGCATCGTTAGGATTCTTTCTTATTTCCTTCTTTAATACTTTTTCTGCTTCATCATATTTCTCAAGTTCCCAAAGGCAATTGAGGTAGAATGTGAGGTAAGATTTCGATTTGGTTGAATTGTACAGCTCTTCAAAAAAAATTACAGCCTTGGAGTACTCCTTGTTGCGATAATACTCATGCGCCAGCTTAGAGTCGTTAAACTTTGGTTGAGCAAATGGACTGCTAAGAAAAGCAAGCTGGAGTAATATAATGGTAATAAGTTTTTTCATTCGTAAGCTTTCAGTATTAACTCATCATAACAATGTATGGTATACATAACAGCAATCTATTACAAGGTGTTCAGTAAAATGGAAAGCAAATATAATAAAAATGCCACCCTGCATAGGTGGCATTTTTATTATAAGAAGTCTATCTTTATTCTTCTTCTTCCTGTTGTGCTTCGTATTCCTTAAGCAGTATTTCCTGTAAGTCACCAGGTACTGACTCATACTTCGCAAATTTCATGGTATAAGTGGCACGGCCGCTGGTAATTGAACTCAGGGCTGTTGAATACTTATTCATTTCTGCTAAAGGCACAGTTGCTTTGATTTTTTCGTATCCACCTTCGCTGCTCATTCCCTGAATCATTGCACGGCGTCCCTGTAAATCACTCATAACATCACCCATATAATCAGAAGGTACGAGTACTTCAACATCATTCACCGGTTCCATAATCTTTGGGCCGGCATCTTTAAAGGCAGCACTAAATGCATATCTGCCTGCAAGCTTAAATGAGATTTCATTTGAATCTACAGCGTGCATTTTACCGTCGTAAATAGAAATACGAATATCACGAGCATAGGAACCTGTAAGCGGACCTTCTTCCATCTTCTCCATTATACCTTTTAGTATAGCTGGCAGGTAACGGGCATCAATTGCTCCTCCAACAATACAATTATAGAAGATAAGCTTGCCTCCCCATGGCAGGGTGTGTTCATCCTTACCTCTTACATTAATGTTGGTTTCCTTCCCATTGATCTTGAATTTGGACGGATCTGGTGCACCTTCAATGAAAGGCTCAATTACCATGTGAACTTCACCAAACTGTCCGGAACCTCCGGATTGCTTTTTATGCTTATATGAGGCCTGCGCTTGTTTGGTAATAGTTTCGCGGTAAGGAATTCTTGGTGGAATGTATTCTGTCTCAACCTTGTAAATATTGTCAAGATGCCACTTCAATATATTTAGATGATATTCACCCTGGCCTGAAACTATAATTTGTTTCAACTCTTTGGAGAATTCAATTGTTATGGTAGGATCCTGCTGATGCATTTTGTTCAGGGCCTCGGCCATCTTTTCTTCTTCCCCTTCAGTCAATGATTTGATTGCTGAACGGTATTTTGGCTCCGGGAAATCAACACCAGAAAATGTCCAGTCCATTCCCCCGATATTTAAGGTATGGTCAGTTTTTGTATTCTTTAATTTTACAGTGCCACCGATATCACCTGCTACCATCTTGTTAACTTTTTGCCTGTGTTTTCCTGCACATGCAAAAATTTGAGATATCCTTTCCTTTGTTCCGGATGAGTAGTTTGTAAGGTCAATACTCTCGGTAATCTCACCAGACATTACCTTGAAGTAAGACACTTCACCAATGTGTGGCTCAATAGTAGTTTTAAACACAAATATTGAGGCAGGACCTGCCGGATCGCATTTTATCTCTTCTTCGTCTGAATTAACAACACCTGGCATTACTGTAGCCGACGGTGCAGTTCTTGCAATGAACTCCATCAATCTGTCAACACCCAAGTTTTTCTTAGCGGAGATACAGAAAATTGGGAATATACCTCTTGTCAAAAGACCTTGAGATATTCCTGTGGTCATTTCTTCGGCAGTCAATGTCTCATTCTCGAAGAAAGTTTCCATCAGAGCTTCATCAGCTTCAGCTGCTTTCTCTACCAATTCAGAATGCAGTTCTTCGGCACGATCTTTTTCACTCTCCGGAATATCCAGAACTTCAGCTACGCCACCGTCAGCACCATATTTATAGAGCTTCATGGTAACAACATCTACGATTGCATTGAAGTCCATCCCTGTTTCAACAGGATATTGCACAACAACAGCGTTTCCGCCAAATTTCTCTTTCAATGATTCTATAGACTTATCAAAGTTCGCCTTGTCATGATCCAGCTGATTCAGGATAAACATCATAGGTTTTGCCAGTCTTTCAGCGTGTCTTCCCTGAATCTCTGTTCCAACCTCAACACCATTCTGACTATTTACAAGCATAGCGGCTAAATCAGCTACATGGTATGAAGTAATAGAGCCTCCAACGAAGTCATCCAGACCGGGGTTGTCAACGAAGTTAATTTTAGCTCCACTTGACTCTGTATAGAGAACGGTAGAGAAAATACTATTTTCATTCTCGTGTTCAATGTCATTATAATCGGATACCGTATTCTTGCTTCCAACATCTCCTCTTCTGTCTATAACTCCACCCTGAAACAGCATGCTCTCAGCTAATGTAGTCTTACCAGAACCGGAATTACCAACGAGCGTTATGTTTTTTATGTTATTGCTCTCGTAAATTTTCATGTTTGAGTATTATTTAATTATTACGTGTTTATCTATCAGCTTCTAAAAAGGTGGTCAAAACTAATAAAATTTTAAATCTCAGCAAATAGGAATTCCACCTTCTTTTTGAAGTAGTTATATGCTTAAGAGACATGTTTTGACCCATTCACAATTACACCTGTGTTACTTTGCTTAAAATAGTAATTTCAGGGCTTTGGATTCCGGTGATGAATTGGATTCGAATCAGCCTTTAGCAGGGATTGCTTTAAGCCGCTAATTAGATACATATATATAAATGGTATAGGCGAACTTTGAAATGGAACATCGAAAGATCGTTGATGGTCTGCATTAGCTTGTCCATTGTATTGCTTCTCCAGGTATTGCTATGAAGATGAGTTACATCGAAAGGTCATAGATTTTGATATTTCCTATAAATTGAGAGTAAGAAAATAGGATGTTTCCAAAAAAAAGCTACTTTTGCCCCGACTTTTTTAAGGAGCCAGACTCACATGTTTTTTAAGTGGTTGATATTTAGGTGTTTTTCATGACACCTGGAGTGAGTTTTGCCCTTGTTTAAATTATTTGAGCGGAGGTATTGTTTTCAGGAAAAAACCTTTATCTTTGCACACCAATTTGTTAAAAAGTTTTTAAAAGCTGGAAAATGCCGACAATTCAACAATTAGTAAGAAAAGGAAGGAAGAAATTAGTAGACAAAAGTAAGTCTCCTGCATTAGATTCTTGTCCGCAACGAAGAGGTGTATGTTTACGTGTTTACACAACTACACCTAAAAAGCCGAATTCAGCAATGCGTAAAGTTGCCAGAGTTCGATTAACAAACCAGAAAGAGGTGAATGCATATATTCCCGGAGAAGGACACAATTTGCAGGAACACTCAATTGTATTGATCAGAGGTGGAAGAGTAAAAGACCTACCTGGTGTTCGATACCATATTATTAGAGGTGCGCTCGATACTACAGGAGTAGAAGGTCGTACACAACGTCGTTCCAAGTATGGTGCTAAGCGACCAAAACAAAAGAAATAATTAATATCTCATAAGTTTTAGAAAATGAGAAAAGCTAAACCGAAGAAACGAATAGTTTTACCAGATCCTAAGTTTAACGACAAACTGGTAACTCTATTTATTAATGACCTTATGATGGACGGCAAGAAGAATCTTGCTTTCAACATTTTTTACGATGCTTTAGAAATCGTAGGAAAGAAGATGAAAGACGAGGAAATTGCTCCATTAGATGTTTGGAAGAAGTCATTGGATAATATTACTCCAAATGTAGAGGTTAAGTCTCGACGTGTTGGTGGAGCTACCTTTCAGGTTCCTATGGAAATTAGAAACGAAAGAAAAAGATCTATCAGCATTAAGAATATGATTCTGTATTCGAGAAAAAGATCAGGCCGTTCAATGAGTGAAAAGTTGGCTGCAGAGATTGTAGCAGCATACAACGAAGAAGGAGCAGCTTTCAAGAAGAAGGAAGATACTCACCGTATGGCAGAAGCGAACAAAGCGTTTGCACATTTTAGGTTTTAATATAGATGGCAGAGAAGTTAGAACATACGCGTAATATTGGGATTATGGCCCATATCGATGCCGGTAAAACAACAACTACCGAGCGTGTTCTCTTTTATACAGGGAAGACACATCGAATTGGGGAGGTCCACGATGGTGCTGCAACCATGGATTGGATGGTGCAGGAGCAGGAGCGTGGTATCACTATAACATCTGCTGCTACCACAACATACTGGAACTATCTTAATCAGGAGCATAAGATTAATATAATCGATACCCCTGGTCACGTTGATTTTACGGTTGAGGTAGAAAGATCCCTTAGAATATTGGATGGTGCTGTTGCTGTATTTTGTGCTGTTGGTGGTGTTGAACCACAATCAGAAACAGTATGGCGTCAGGCCGACAGGTATGAGGTTCCCCGGATTGCCTTCGTAAACAAAATGGACCGAGTCGGCGCGGACTTTTTCGGAGTTGTATCTCAAATAGAGGAGAAGCTGAAAGCCAGGCCTATACCAATTCAGATTCCAATTGGATCGGAAGAAAATTTTAGAGGGGTTGTCGACCTGCTGGAGAACAAGGCTGTTGTCTGGTATGATGACAAAAATATGGGTACCAAATACGAATTGGAAGAGGTACCTGAGGATATGAAGGAGGAAGTAAGAGAGTGGAGAGAAAAATTAATTGAAGCAGTTGCTGAGTATTGTGATGAATTGCTTGAAAGATTTTTCGAAGATCCTGACTCTATTACTCCTGAAGAAATGTTAAAGGTAATTCGTAAAGCTACTATTGACAGAGCAATTATTCCTGTTATGTGTGGTTCTGCATTTAAAAACAAAGGTGTTCAGCGATTACTGGATGCTATTGTTGCACTCCTTCCAAGTCCTTTGGATATTGGTGCAGTTACCGGAATTGATCCTCACACTGAGAAGCAAATTGAAAGACACCCGAGTGTTGATGAACCTTTTTCAGCTCTGGCATTTAAAATTGCTACCGATCCTTATGTTGGACGATTAGCATTTGTAAGAGTTTATTCAGGTGTGTTGAAAGCAGGTATGCATGTTAAAAATCTAAGAACTGGTAAGAAGGAACGTATTACACGACTTTATCAGATGCATGCTAATAAGCAAAATCCGATGGATGAAATTGGTGCAGGCGATATCTGTGCTGCTGTTGGATTCAAAGATTTAAGAACAGGCGATTCTATCTGTGATCTTTCCAGGCCTATATTATTGGAGTCAATAACATTCCCCGATCCTGTGATTGGTGTTGCTATTGAGCCTAAAACACAGGCTGATGTCGATCGTCTTGGTACCGCATTAGGAAAACTCGCTGAAGAAGATCCAACTTTCCAGGTTAAAACAGATATTGACTCAGGTCAGACTGTGATTAGCGGAATGGGCGAACTTCATCTGGAGATTCTTATTGACAGATTGAAAAGAGAATTTTCAGTTGAGTGCAGTCAGGGTGTACCTATGGTAAACTATAAGGAGGCAGTAACAGGAACTATTGAACATCGCGAAGTCTTTAAGAAGCAAAGTGGTGGTAGAGGTAAATTTGCTGACATATCTGTAAGAGTTTCTCCAGCTGACGAAGGTGTGGCCGGACTTCAATTCATTAGCGAGATAAAAGGTGGTAACGTACCAAAAGAATATATTCCATCCATAGAAAAAGGATTTAAAGCTGCAATGGCGAATGGGCCTCTGGCCGGATATGCTGTTGAAAGTTTAAAAGTTGTTTTACTGGATGGATCTTTTCATGCAGTTGATTCCGATCAATTGTCGTTTGAGATTGTAGCTCGTCAGGCATTTAAGCATGCTGCTTCTAAAGCAAATCCGGTTCTTATGGAGCCTATTATGGCTGCTGAAGTGGTTACTCCTGAAGAGTACATGGGAGATGTGATCAGCGACTTTAACAAGCGTCGTGGTCAGATTAGTGGAATGGAAGAGAAATCCGGATCGAGAATAGTGAAGGCAAAAGTACCATTGGCTGAGAAGTTCGGATATGTTACGGTTCTGCGTACTCTGACCTCCGGAAGAGCCACCTCCACTATGGAGTTTTCACATTATGATGAAGTTCCGGGAAATATCGCGGAAAATGTGATTGCAAAAATAACAGGAAAGGTTTTAAACAAATAGTATAAAGAAGAAATGAGCCAAAAGATTAGGATTAAGCTTAAATCGTACGATCACAACCTGGTTGACAAATCAGCGGAGAAGATTGTAAAAACAGTTAAGGCGACAGGTGCAGTGGTTAGTGGTCCTATACCATTACCAACTCACAAGCGAATTTTTACTGTTTTAAGATCACCGTTCGTGAATAAGAAGTCCAGGGAGCAGTTTCAATTATCTTCATACAAAAGGTTGCTTGATATTTACAGTTCTACTGCAAAGACCATCGATGCCTTAATGAAGCTTGAATTGCCAAGTGGTGTAGAAGTTGAAATTAAAGTTTGATAAATTAAATTATAGTAATAATGCCAGGATTAATTGGGAAAAAAATAGGTATGACATCTATTTTCAGTGCCGAGGGAAAAAATATTCCATGCACTGTTATTGAAGCGGGTCCTTGCGTAGTGACGCAAATAAAAACCCAGGAGGCGGATGGCTATGATGCAGTTCAGATTGCATTTGAAGAGAAGAGAGAGAAGAATGCCGGTAAGGCAATGGTAGGTCATTTTAAAAAGGCTAATACCGCTCCAAAAAGAAAGTTAGTTGAATTTAGAGGTCAGTTCGACCACGTTAAATTAGGTGATGTACTTACCGTAGGTGAGACGCTTAAGAACGACCGATGGATTGATGTTACCGGTATTTCAAAAGGTAAAGGATTCCAGGGTGTTGTTAAGCGTTATAGCTTTAAAGGTGTTGGCGATGCCACACACGGTCAGCACAACCGCCTAAGAGCACCAGGTTCATTGGGAGCTTCATCGTACCCGTCAAGAGTTTTTAAAGGTATGCGTATGGGAGGCCAAATGGGTGGCGACAGAGTTAAGGTTGTCAATATTACTATTGTCAAGCTTATTCCGGAGAAGAATATATTAGTAGTTAAGGGATCAGTACCAGGTCCAAATGGTTCATTTTTAATTATCAATAAGTAAGATGGAATTAGCAGTATATAATATAGCTGGTAGTGAGACAGGACGCAAAGTTCAGTTGAGAGAAGATGTCTTCGGAATTGAACCTAACGACCACGCGATTTACCTTGATGTAAAACAATTCATGGCAAATAACCGCCAGGGAACATCTAAATCGAAAGAACGCGCTGAGATTGTAGGAAGTACACGTAAGATTAAAAGACAGAAAGGAACTGGTACAGCCCGTGCAGGTAGTATCAAGAGCCCTATTTTCCGTGGTGGCGGTAGAGCTTTTGGCCCTCGTCCGCGTGACTATTATTTCAAGTTGAATAAGAAAATTAAGCAGCTGGCAAGAAAATCAGCTCTTTCTTACAAAGCAAAAGATAACAATATCATTGTCTTGGAAGATTTCAATTTCGAAGCTCCAAAAACAAGTGAATTCGTGACGATTGAGACAAATTTAAAAATTGAGAATAAAAAATCGGTTTTAGTTTTATCTCAACCAAATAAAAGTATATATTTGTCGTCCAGGAATTTGGAGAAAAGCAAAGTTGTAACAGTTTCAGAATTAACTACTTATGATATTCTGAACGCTTCGACTTTATTATTTGTAGAGAGTTCAATTGACGTTTTAGAGAAGGCTTTTAACAATTAGGAGGTTTTTGAATGGATATTATATTAAGACCTGTAGTAACTGAAAAGATGACGACATTAGGCGAAAAGCTTAATCGTTATGCTTTTGTTGTTGATAAAAGTGCGAACAAACTACAGATCAAAAAAGCAGTAGAAGAGATGTACGGTGTTCAGGTTGAAGCCGTTAATACAATCAGATATGGCGGTAAGAGAAAAACAAGATTTACTCGTACCGGTGTATTAGCTGGAAAAACCTCTTCATATAAGAAAGCAATCATTACAGTTGCTGAAGGTGAGCAAATTGATTTTTATAGCAATATTTAATTGTCATGGCATTAAGAAAATTAAAACCGAACACACCGGGACAAAGGCATAAAATTGCTAGTACTTTCGAGGAAGTTACTACCAACAAACCTGAGAAGTCACTTTTGGCTCCGATTAAGAAATCAGGTGGACGAAATAATACCGGTAAAATGACAATGCGCTATTTAGGTGGTGGTCATAAGAGAAGATACAGAATCATCGATTTCAAGAGAGATAAAGACGGTATGCCGGCTGAAGTTCTTTCTATCGAATACGATCCAAACAGAACAGCTCGCATTGCTTTGTTACAATACAAAGATGGTGAGAAGAGATATATTGTTGCTCCGAATGGTATTAAAGTAGGTGATGAGTTATTGTCTGGTAAAGGAACTTCTCCTGAAGTAGGTAATACATTATTGCTTTCAGAAATTCCACTGGGAACAATTGTACACAACATTGAGCTGCATCCTGGACAAGGTGCTGTTATTGCACGTAGTGCAGGAGCTTATGCTCAGCTTATTTCACGTGAAGGTAAATATGCTCTGATTAAAATGCCATCAGGTGAAATCAGAAAAATACTTATTACATGTAAAGCTACGATCGGGACAGTTTCAAATTCTGACCATCAGTTGGAAAGATCAGGTAAGGCCGGTCGTAAGCGTTGGTTAGGAAGACGACCAAGAGTACGAGGTG
>Ga0233443_1002511_pt1 | contig 13895 bp, 10 predicted proteins | sample SI_123_September_2_FD_182784 | JGI IMG/M metagenome (GOLD analysis project Ga0233443, IMG submission 182784) | Seawater microbial communities from Saanich Inlet, British Columbia, Canada - SI_123_September2016_200_MG | ecosystem: Environmental > Aquatic > Marine > Inlet | place: Canada: British... | reverse complement strand
AGGACAAACATCAACGTAATGTCCTTTAGCGTTTCGGTACATTTTAGAATTTCTCATAACTCCCCTATATAATCATTATGTTTAAAGGTATGTTCCAGACATCAGGTAGATAAGCGACTGGTGTTCCGTTAACCACCAGCCAGAACATTAATTCTTACCTAGTTCATACAACATGTCGAATATTTTGTCTAACTTGGTATTGATTTGCTTGGTGATTTGGTGCATTTCACTTTTACCGCTTTTGATTGATTCGGTATTATGAGCAATCTGTTGTTCGTGTAATGCCACATCTTCCTTAATATTGCTGACATATACAAACCCACTTATGAACAATGTTAGAACAACCAGTATGTGTGCTACGTTTACACTTCTCGATAAGTGCCACGATTCTTGTTCTTTCATTCATAGTCCTTATGCTAAATAAGTGTTACCATCATCGATTGCTTGATTAACTGCGGTCATATCTTCTGTAGTCCAGTAGTCTTTAGTTGTCATATTCTCAAGATGTTCTACATTTCTACGAACACAATCCTTTGATTTAGTGTTTGTATAAACTAATGCTATTGTTTGATTAATTGTATATACCGAATCTAACAAAGCAGAATAGTTTTGTGCAATTTTTTCTGTTGTCATATTTATACTCCTTTAAGTGCTGTGACTTCTGATTCAAGTGCTGTTACTTTAGCAGTTAATTCTTGTACTGCTTTAACTAATGGCATAACAAACATCTCGTATGAGATACCTTGCATATTGTCTTGTCCGTCATTAATCTGATGCCACCCAGCAAAGTCTGTGATATTATTATTGTCCATCGCTGTCTTAACCTCTTGAGCAATAAAACCATACATCTTATCTTGATGAGTTGCTTCAGTTTTATCAGCATCATATTCTGACATAGACGAATCTAATTCAGATGGTGCTTTGAACTTATAAGTTACTGGTCTTAAATCGTTGATGAAGTCTAAACCACAATCAGTATTGTCTTGAATGTCTTTTTTAATTCGTTCATCAGAAGAACGAGTCCAAGAAGCATTAGCAGTAAATTGGTTATATACCCTACTCGCACCACTATCTCTACCAAAGGTGAAGTAACCACCACCAACACCCTTAACTGCGTTTCCTAATACAATTTCATAAGTTGTAGATGCACTGCTTGGAAAACAATAAGAACCAATTAAAGTATTCTGGTCACCAGTTGTTAGAGGGGTATCATAATTTCCAGCAAGATACCCTACAAAAACATTATTAGAACCAGTTGTTACTGAACCACCCGCACTATAACCATCAGCAACATTAGCCGCACCAGTAGTATTAAATCTCATAGCCATATGCCCCATAGCAGTATTATAACTACCTGATGAATTATTCTGTAAGCACTTAGTACCCTGACCATTATTATAATTACCGCCACTTATTGCTGTTAAACAAGAAGAACCTAAACCGTAGTTACTAGTAGCGGGGGTAGTGGCATCACTTAGTCCATCTAAAGATGTCGCACCACCAGCAGCAGCAGTCTGAAACGTAGGTGCTACACCAGTACCACCAGAGGTTAATACTTGTCCACTTGTGCCTACTGCTACATTAGCAGGTGCTCCAGTAGCATCATAAGTGATTAACTCACCGTCTGTGCCGTGTGCCATCTTAGCGAGGGTTACTGAGTTATCATCAGGTGTTCCTACACTGCTTAAATCTACATTAGCATCAGGCATAGTTATTGTTCTTGTTGTACCAGTAGTTACCCCACTGACATCAAACGATAACTTCTTTGTTTCATCTGCTCCATCTAGGAAGCCACTGTCACTGTATTTAATACTCATTTAGGAAACCTCTCTTTAATCTCGTTGATTGAATCTACCCAAGTAGTAGTGCCATCTCTGTTGTCATCGAATTGCATCTCCCACTGGTTAAGTTTGTCGTATTCTTGTTTGCGACTTCTTGCGTAGGCTAGGCTGTCGTATTCTGTTTGCCATTCAGTATCTGCAGTTTCAATATCTGCTTCGCTTGGTTGTGGTTTATCAGAGTTCCATTCTTTAATATAAACACCATTACCGTCTGAATCGTCTTGTAAGGTAAAGTCTGTGTCTGGGTTGAAACCTAATTTAATTAATCCGTTTGATGTTATCATTTTATACTCCCGCTAATCTAAAGCCTTCTAAGTAAGTTTGGTATTCGTTTTCTTGTGCTGAAGAAACAGAATCATCGTGAACAGCATAAAATTCTACATAATCCCCAACACTAAGATTTAAAGTAAAAACATCTATAAGAGAATAAGAACTCCTCCCCGATACACCCCTTATACCCGTACTATGATGTCCACCACTCAGATAGCCCCCATTCTTATAAGGCACAATATGATAAGTAGGGTTTGATGATACTGTAGCACTGACCCAACGAGCATCAAAATGATACTTACCAGCTTTACCTGTAGGTACTGTAAATCTATAAGTAGAGGTGTTAAAAGCAGAATCAGTATCCCAACTTGTTGCGTTGAGAGTTAATTTAACATATACACCATTAGCAAAAGATTGTCCTGCTGTCATATATGCTCTAAAACTCGGAGTGTTATCACCACCAGCAGCAGCCGCAGCACTTGTCCAATCAGTACCATCACTGGTTAAGACATTACCACTTGTAGAAGGTGCTATATTGATTAACTCACCAGCAGAATCAGGCAAAGTAATTGCTCTGTCGGTATTGGTATTAGGTGCTTCTAGGGTAATGACACCAGTACCACTTGCGTTACCACTTACTTTTAATTTGCTCATATTCTATTCTCCTAGAGGACTACCCAAGTGTGACCACTCGGAATTGTGACAGAAATTCCACTATTAACTGTGACTGGCCCAACACTCATAGCACTCTTGTTTGTGCTTAGTTCGTAATCTGTTGTAACGATAAGTTCATTCTCTACGAATACTGCATCACCGCCTGCACCTGTAGCACCGCCACCAATGCTTCCCCAAGCAGAACCATACCCTTCAAAGGATGCTGTAGTTGAGTTGTATCTAAATTGACCTGCCGCACCTGAGCCTCGTTGTGCTGTAGTACCTGCTGGTATGTCTGCTTCACCTGTTGAACTAGATTTAGATACTACCGTAGATGCTGATACTGATACATTACCCCAAGCTGCACCGTCATACACTTTCATAATATCGGTAGTAGTATTGAAGTACATATCACCTGCTGTCAGAGCATCACCATCATTATCTAATGTAGGGTCGCTTGCTTTAGCACCTAAGTAAGTATCATCAAAGTTATCTGCTGCTAGTTCTGCTGCTGTTTGAGCTGTCTCTGCTGCTGTCTTAGCTGTTTCTGCCGCTGTCTTGGCAGTTGCTGCTGAAGTTGCACTACCTGCCGCTGCTGATGCTTGTGTTGTTGCGGTAGATGCTTGAGTTGTGGCTGTTGTTGCTGAAGCCGCTGCATTGGTTGCGGATGTACTGGCTTCACCTGCCTTAGTTGTGGCGGTAGTTGCACTAGTAGCTGCTGAGGTAGCACTTGTACTTGCTGCTGTGGCTTTTGTAGTTGCTGTCGTAGCTGAACCACTAGCACTTGTGGCAGAACTTGCTGCGTTAGTAGCAGAGGTTGCTGCGTTGGTGGCCTGTGTTGTTGCTGTTGTAGCTTGTGTCGTTGCTGTTGTTGCTTGAGTCGTAGCAGTAGTGGCCGATGTTGCAGCACTTGTAGCTGATGAGGCTGCTGCGGTTGCTGAACTTGCTGCTGCACTAGCACTCGAACTTGCACTTGTAGCACTAGAAGCCGCACTTACTGCATCTACTACTAATGACCAATAAGAAGTGTTAGTTAATAATATTCCTATAGCAGAAGCCGCAGTACAAATATAAATGTTGTTTAGTTGTGCAGTAGTCGTTGATTTAACTAGATCTCGCTGAACATAGGCTGCTGTAGTAGTGGTAGCATCAGAACCTTTATAAACACCAATCTCTTGAGTAATATCCAGATCACCTGCTGAATCAAAAGCGAATAACTTACTTGCTCTTACTGCGGCAGTACCTAATACTTCCACATCACCTGCATCTGTTACCGTAGTAGCAAACTTAACTGTTCTATCTAAAGCATCTTGGTGTTGTTGAGTTACGAAGGTTAGTCTATCTAGTGCATCTTCGTGAGTTTCTGCTGGGAAAGGATCGTTCTCTACATAGTCCGTTCCTTGAGTTAGTGTTAAGACTCTTTCAATAACTACTGAGTCTGCTGCTGTTAGTCCTGTGCCAAAGGTAACATTACCACCCGATGTTTCACCTGCATCTGATACAGTGTAGTCTGTAGTTAAAGTCTTTTGTACATCATTAACATAAACCTTCAAATCTGCATCTGCGAATATCTTAAATGTGTACGCAAATACGGTCTGTGACGATGACGCTGAATAACTTACTTTACTTGTTGTGCTTGATACTGCCATTTTTAACCTCTAATTGTTTTCGATTATAACAAATTACTCTTGTTTCTGCATGTTTTCCATCATCTTTTTATAGCCTGGATATAATTTAGTATTAGTTACATCATCTGGCTCACCTTCCATCAATCCTTCAAGGAATTGTCTAGCTACTTTGTTGCCAGTTTCCGTGTATAGTCTAATAGCCATATATTTCATAAATATCTTCTCTTCCTCGTCAGCAGATAGATATTGACTTGTCCATGCAGACGATGTTCCTTTTTTAACTATAGTTGTAATCTTTCTCTTTAACTCTCTACCGCTTACAGAAGATATAGCCTCTATTTCAGCATCACTTAACTCTCTGTTAGTCAAGCCTTTGATAATACCTGACTCAATATTTACTCTTATAGCTGCTTTTTGTGTGGCAATTTTGTCTGTATATGCAAACGGAACATCTCTTGAGTCATACTCTCTTATAAGTCTCTTTGCCATTCCACTGATAATAGGGATTTCATTGTAATCATCTACCAGATCTTTAGGCTTAGTTAAATCAACTAGAGGGTTGTCCTCTAAGAAGATACTACCACCTAGTTCTTTCCACATCCAGTTATAGAACTCTGCATCACCCATTCCTGCTTTAAACTTATCAGCACCTACGATTGGCTGTCCTGTGTAGTCATCTACTGGATTTTCGTTCTTAAAGAAATACTTAAACACATTGTTAATTATCTCAAGTGCTGGGGTTACTTGTGGAGTTTCACCACCCATATACTCTAGTACGCCACTTTGTTCGTTTGTTGCATTTCCAAAGTGTTGGTTTAACAATCTATGCGTTACACCACCTAATAATCTTGATGTTTCATCTACAGGCTTAAGCATTACTTTTGCTTTGTAGATAGGTGATCCGTCTTCGTTGTTTCCTATTTTCCTCAACCCTAATGGAATAACAATATAGTTAGTCTTAACTCTATCAGGAATCATAGACATGATAGTGGCGTTTATCTTAGCGTCTTCTATAGATTGACCTGGGAACATGTAACCCTGAGCCATACCAAACATTATCACTTTAGGAACAACACCTGACATCATAGCATGATAAGACCATTCGCCATATCTACCTTTAGCAGCTTCCCAATCGCCCCTATAACCTTCTTTCATTGCATTAGAGAATAATAATATATTGTTGTATGCTACTGAAGCGCCACCTCTTATAAGGTGAGCAGGTGATCCTGCTTGGGTTCTAATAATATCAACTCTTCGTTCTTTGGACATATTAGGAAAATGCTTTTCAAGATGTCTGTCTGCTACTACTTTAGTTGCAGTTTCCATAATAGCGTTCATATCATGAATCTTTCTAAACAAAGAGTCGAAAGGGTGTTTTACTATCTCATTCCATTTCTTACTGTCTGCACCGTGATACCTGTGTAATAAACCTGTTAGTGGGTCTTTACCCTCATGTTCGCCCCAAGGTTCTGCTACAGAGATTAAAGATAATTCCTTTCTCATCTTATCTGTTCTTGCACTTCCCTTTCCAGATACTCTTCTAGCTCCTTCTGGGATGCCGTATGTTAGAGTCTGTAAGAACATGCTTACATCTTTGTAATACAGGATCATATCTCTCTTACGATCTGGCATGTTTAGTACCAATCTATGAATATCACGAAGAGGGTTTGTTTCCATGATGAAGCCTGGATTCGCAATAGTGTAAATCTCTCTAAAGTAATTATTAACTCTAAATATTTGTCTTAATACTTTCTCAAGACTACCAACATCTGTTTTAAACGCCATAGCAGTAAATTTATCGACATAGTAGCCTTTCATCTTACCGTTGTGCATTAAAGTAATTAACCCTAGCTCAGGGTCTTTAGATTCTATAGGTCTTCTTATTTTTCCAAAGTCAGTTACAATCACTTCAGTATCTGCTTTTTCTATTATAAATTCATCAGGGAAAGTCTTCTTTGACTTTATATACATGTTAATAATAGATTGAGATGCGTTATTTTTTAATAGACCGTTAATAAGAAGTAAGTCGCTTTCTATTGTAGATAATAAAGGGTTTTCTTGTGCTTTGAATGAACCAATCTGTCCATAGAATTTAAGACCAGTGCCTTTACCGTTATTCTTATCAAGATGCTCAATGATGTTAGTTGTTGAGTAATACTTGTTCTCAATAATCTTTCTCTTTAACTTTGGATCAAGCGCATTACTACCCTCTAAGTGTTTTAGAATAGTGTCCTGTCTTAGAGTCCAATACTCACCAACCAAGTCTTTTAAATGTGGATATCTAGTGTCTAGTTCTAATAGTAATTCAGTAGCAGTTTTCTTATCAATACCTTCTGTACTGATAATTTCCATTCTATCACCCTTGGCAATTCGCTGATACAAAAGATACTCACCAAACTCAAGCTCTGTTGCACCTTTCATACGATTTGGCGACATAATTCTTACTGATATTGTGTCTAAATATAGTTCAGATAATGAGTTTCTGTAAAGGTAATCTCTGTACTTATAGATAGGATTGTCTGAATCCTTAATATTCATACCTATTTTCTTGGCTTTTTTTACATCTCTTACAATGCCATGTGCTGAATCAATTAATGACCATGCTATCCAATCTTTGGCTCTATTTGCATGTACTTGTTCCGCTCTAGTCTTCGAGCCTAGTTCCATATTATTTCTAATTTTCTTTCTAACAACAGCATTAGAACTACCATGCAAGGCAATGTCGTTCTGAATATTGTTATAGTTCTTTAAGAATTTAGGGTTGCTTTCAATGAAGTTGATAAAACTTTCAAACGCTATTGGTGCAGTCTTTTCTGCCCAAACAGGGTTTACAAGGAACGCACTAACAAAGTCTGCATACAATTCAGCAGGGTCGTTTCTATAGTGTAAGTATTCTGCTCCAGCTTGTGACTCATCAAATGGTCGCCATTTCTTTGATAAAGCATACAACTCATTGTGAATATCTTTGTTTTCTAAAGCCGTACCTTCAGAGTCTAATTTGAAGTGTTCCTTAACATGTCCTTTGAGGTGGATAACTCTACCAAGAATATTGGTTTGTTTCCCTGTCATTAGTTCATGTCTAATAGAAGGATCAGCAATATGACCAATCTCATGAGCAAGCACCCTGCTTAGAGCTTTAGGGTCTTTTCCTAATTCTGCTGCAATTTCGATTGCTGATTTTTCTTTTCCTGTTGTGGCTTTACCTCTAACGCCTTCGCCTAGGTATTTTGCAACTATAGGGTATTTCCCATCTAATACACCTTGGGCAATAGTAACAAGTTCTGGCAATGAAAAATTAACAGCACCGTTCTCAGGGTCAGATAGACTGAAATCTCTTCCTGTTATAGACTCACCTTGACCCGTTGCTCTCTTAATCTTGTGTAAGATACTAATGTTCTCAGGTAGAACCATTGCACCGATATTGCCATTCTCATCTTTATAATAGATGGAGTCAATTTCCATATCTCGCATTATTTGATTTAACGCCTCAGCAGAACCTTGCTTATTAGGTCTATCTACTTTCAAGAAGTCTGACTCTGTGATAATTCCCATATCGCGCAACGCTTCAGCAATTTGTTGTGGATGCTCTGCGCTTCTTAATGTTGTATCAACTTGAACAATCTCACCATTCTTCATTAATGGGTTAATAGTCTTAACCAGTATCTTATATGGTACTTTATGAGAGTTTTGCTCTACAGCAGTTGTTGATTGCTTGCTACTTCCAACATGGATAATGTTTTGAACACCAACTTTTGTATTCAATAGATCTGGATTATTAGAAACATGTTCTGCTAAGAAGTAGTGTTCTCCTATTACGCCTTCATGAATAGTCTTCATATCGGGTACTTTTATAGATTCTACAGGAGATATAATGTCTTCAATTATGCCTATAGACTCAAGATACTCAGTAGTGTGGAATCCTGTCTTTTCTCTATATTCAACAGACATATCTTTAATTGCTTTATCAGCTGCTTCAGAGTGTTGCTTGATTTGTTCTTTAACAGAAGCATCTAAACGCTCTATAGACTCTTGAATCTGATCTTTACCGAATGTACCTTCTGCTGCATCTTTAACTATCTTTTCAACTTCTAGTGCTACTTTAGGGTCTAACTTCTCTATAGAGGAAACTAAGTCTTCTATTTCTAGTTTCACTGCATATACAGCTGCATCTACTTCTGATACATTAACATCATCAGTTTTTTTCTGCTCTAGTTTTAAACCTTCCAATCCTTCAATTCCTTCCGCAACCTCAACAATAGTTCTGTTATCCTTTTTTATGATTTCTTGAATAACTTCAGGCTTTACATTTCCCTTTACACTGACAAGTTTTAACTGACCGTTGCCAACAGGTTCAAAGATTATCTCTGATCTATTGTTAATAACATCCATGCCTTTAGTGCCACTTTCTTGAATGATGTACTTACGAACCAACTTACCGTTTATTTCTTGTAGTTTGTTTGTAGCCATTGTTATAACACCACCATCTCTGCTTACTTGAGATGTAGACTTTGAATGGTGTGCTGAGATTGACAAAAGCATATCCCTAACTAGATCTGGCATTATGTAAACTTCTTTTCCATTTACTATTCTAGGTGCTTCTGATAATTGTGCTACTATCTCTTGAGCTAATGTTGGGTGTGACTCTGCATAGTTCTTAATAACCTCATGAGGAATACCGTATTGTATTTGTATTCTATGTAACCGACTAGCGATATATTTTTCACTTGTATTGAGTTGAGTCTTTATGGATTGTCTTGTTTTAGCAGATATTAAATGAACACCTCTCATACCAAATAAGAAAGCTGCAGAATCAAGTAATCCTTGTCTGTCTACAAACCACCCTGGAACATTGCCTTGTACTTTCTGCCATATATGTTCACCCTGCGCTAATGTAGTCGCTTGAACAGCAATTTCTACTGTTGGTGCTGCAATACCTCTTGTCATCTTTGATAAGGCTGGAATCATCTCTGACCATGACTTAGCACCTGATCCAAACTTTGAAGTTAGAAAGCCAATCACTGCTTGTGCGCCAAACTCTTTAACAGCATTAACAAATACTTGTGCGCCATCTAAGTCTGTGTCGTTAGCAAACGACTCTAATATATCATCTAATACAGAAGTGACTGAACCGTGTGTTGCTAAACTCATTGTCCAACAACCCGTACTAAATGCGGCCGCCTCTATTGCTGCACCTGTAGCGATACCAGCAACGGGAGTAGCAACTGCTGAAACCCCAGCACCTGTTCTAGCCGCAGTCGGAGCTGCAGCTGCTGCTGCGAAACCACCACCAAACATACACGAACCAGAATAAACTGGGAAATCTAATCCAAATGTAGCTGTACCTGTAATTAATCTTTCATACCAGGCTTGATCGCCTAAAGCTGATGACTTCCTATAGAACTCTTCAACCATAACCTTGCACTTGCTTTGATCGTCAGCACAATCTTGAATAAGACCAACCTTTCCAAGAATAGATTGTTGATATGATAACTCTCTCATCTCATCAAAAGACAGGTCTTGCACTTCTGCTACTTCTTCTACAATTTGACCATTCTTATCAACTACATGAACCTTGTTTGTATAGACCATTGCTGTAGTTGCTAAACTATCTAAATATACGTCATCGTCTATAAGAGCATATTTAGGTTTATCACTAAATACAGGCTGTCCATCTACCCAACCAGTTATATCAATTCTTTTCTTTGAGATTATCTCTTCATTGTCTGCTAAATCAAAATCAGAGTTCTTTAATTGAACATCTGTATTAATAGATAGTAGATTTTCTTTTGCCTCGTCAGCATTAAATCCTACCTCAAGTCCAAACATTACTGCTTTAATAGCGTCTGTTTTACTTCCGAATATTTCAATTAATCTTTCATTTGCCTGGTCTAATGGCATACTAGCAAGCGTATCGTACTTAGTTGAGAAATCATCTCTGTTTTCCCATCTATCAGATTGAACTGAAGTTGCTAATTGTCTTTTTACTTTAGTGCCGTCATCAAGCGTTACATCATACTTTGGGAATGGGGTTGTTCCATCTTTAACAGCCTTAATATCAAAGTCTACTATAGCATCTTGACCATCCATCTTCACAGCAGAAACACCAGTCTTCTTAATGTCTGTTATAGATTCATAATCAATATCAAGATCTGTACTCATTATTCCTGCATCATTATCCAGATCAATCTTATCAACTACACCTATTAACTCTCTATTCTTCTGCATATTATAGGTATCAATATCGCCTTGAGTTGAACCCATATCTAGTAATTCTTGATTTGTAAGTACCATTATTTTTCTATTCTCTTTTTAACATGATCGACAGGCTCTCTTCCGTTCACCCAACCTTTAGGTGCGTCATTAGGGTTATCAAATATAATAGTTTTTTTACTTGTTCCATAAGTTTCTAAAGCAACATCATTCCAGAACATATTTAAACCTTCTTCTGTTGTCATATTTTCTGGTACATAAAAACTTAAACTACCGTCTTGTAATTCAATGTCGTGTTTTGTTCCAATCGTATATCTTGAAGAAACAGAATTAAGAGATTCAGTAGTGCTGATTACTTGCTCAGGAGGATTTACTGGTGCTACAGTGGGCGAATATGCAGTTGCATTTAAGAAACTATTCATCATTCTATCGCCTATGTAGGCAGGGTTTTCAGTGCCACCAATTACTTTACCGTCTTTACCTATTGCAGGAGCATCTAATAAGTCTATTAATTGTTTACCGCTTTTATCTGCTTTAAACCTTGCTCTACTGACTCTCTGCCAATTGACCATCTCAATATCTACTAATGCTTGAATTTCAGCTCTAGTTTGTTCACTCTCATTCATTAAACTTACTAGAACAATGGCAACATTAGCATCTGACATATCACTTAAATTAATCGATTTTTTTTGTTTTTCGGAATAAAACTTAACCTTTAGTTTAGCTTCTAATGTCTTATCTAAGTAGCCAACACTTTTCCCTAGTTCAGAATCTGTACCAAAGAAGTCTTTAAGTATTGCAGGAACGCCTTTGTGATGAGCATCTGATAAATTATTTACATTCTGAATCAAGTATGCTCTTACCTTTCCTACTGCAGCTTTCTTGTTTTGCATATATAGTTGAGCAAGATTTGGAATTGCATTACCTGACATAATATTAGCGTCTGCTTTGAAGTAAGCTGATAAATCTTCTTTTGGAGCAACTCCTGTTCCATATAGTCTTGTATGTTGCTGTTTAAAGAAGGTGTGTTCAGGTGTGCCTATAAAGTTAGGATTAGCCAAGATAGCAGACTGAAGGTCGCCAGCTTTAAGATTGTTGCTTCCTAGTTTTTCTAATAAGCCTTCTGCTGTAGCATTGATAGATTCCTCTACAAGTCTGTCGTCTATTGATTTTCTTTGTGTTTTTAGCTCTCTTAGTTCTTTTACAGCTTCGTTTCTTTCTTCTTGTGTTAATCCTACCAGTGAGTTCTCATTGTCTAATACAATCTCAGGCATATAATTTGTATCTGATAATTGAGTAATTGCATTATCGTATTGTTCAATAGTAGCAGATTCAGGGATATTAGGATTCTGACCTTGGAATAAATTATTTAATGTTGAAAACTTAACAAACGCCCTTTCATTTGTTTGAATTTGATCTGGGGCTAAAGGTGATCCGTATGCGCTTGGACTTGTTAAGGCTTTAAGATATTCTGTGTAATTTTTTATGCTTTTCTCAGGGTCTGGAACTAAAGAACTTTGAAACAAGTTATTAGTAGCCACTGTTCTTTCTGCCTTTTGTAGTGAATCTCTCTCTTGATAACCTAGATTTGTTACCTTTCCTGATAAATCACCGTACTCGTTAGCGGCCCATGCTTGAAATCGACTGTAGTCTTTATTATTTAATGATTTAATATAAGCAGTAAACTCTTTGTTCTTCTCTAAATCACCGAAAGCCTGCTCCATATTTGAATTGTATTTTTCAGGAATCCATTGATTTTCATAGTTTCCATTATCATCAATCTCACCTGCTCCACCATTTATAGCAGAAGAGTGGACTTCAGTGGCAGTATAATTCCACATACTTTTTGCTTTATTAAAATTAATCTCACTTTGTTCAGATGCTTGGGTAGTTCCTATTATCTTTCCTAGTTTTGCAACCTCCCTACTAAGATTGATAATTTCCTTACCAGCCTGCATTTGTCCACGACCTTCAGCACCTGCCTGATTAATTAAAGATAAATTTCCGCCTTGAACATTAGCTGAACCTATGCCTGGTGATTTTCTTGAACTTATTGTAATTGCCATAACTGTTATTTTGCTCCGCCAGCACCTGTTATTCCGCCAGTGCCATTGTTTCCAGCACCTGTTCCGCCACCTGCACCTGCACTCATGCCTGTACCGATTGCTCCTGCAGCGCCTGCGATACCTGATAATAAAGAACCTGTTGCTTGTGACTGTGCAGCTGAGAACTTATCTGCTCCTACTTGCCACATTAACCAAGCGCTCTTTTGACCTTCTCTATAAATGTGTGACCTATCTTCTTGCAAGTCATTCATTGTTTTCATTGCAAGAACTAATGAAGACCCTTCTCCTGCTACAATACCAGCTCCACCTGCTTGTGCCATTTGCATGTGCATAGATTCAGTCATCTTGCGCTGTAAAACTTTAGCCTGATAATGACTCTTCATCAATTCCTGACTGTATTGTATCTGTCCAGTTGTGTATGCAGCATTACCTGCGTTCATTGCGCCTTTAGCACCTGTTATTCCACCTGCTATTGAGGCTGTTGCTGCTATACCTGTAAACCACCAAGCCATTATAATTCTCCTAAACTTTTTAATTCTTCTTCTGAAGTAATCATTCCCAACTCTTCATAGGTTTCTGATATTACTTCTTCTTCAATTTTATCTAAATGCTCTTCGCCAATGTGTCTTGTTAAGTGAATTGTTGTCCAAATCGTATCTTCTTCAACATATACCGCTCTTTTTAATCCAACCTCTGATATAAAGGTACAAGGTGCTGTGTAATATTTCTTACCGTGTTCAGTTACTACTGATACCTGTCCTTTTGAAATAACATTGATATGAGCATGTCTGTGTATTTTTCCTATAACTAGAGTGCCTTTAGGCATAGATATTTCTCTTGCATAAGTGCCACAACCGTATTCGTCTACTATAGGTGCAAAGTAATGATTAAGTGATGAATCTGGCTCTGCATCTTTCATGCTTCCGTCTTTAATGCCTGCTTGTATTGCTCTTTGTAAATTAAGAACACCCTCTCGTGCTTGTACTCTTTTTAAAGAGTTCTCATCAGTATCTAATGTTGGTTGTAATTCCATCAGTCACTCACCGTTAATGTTCCATGAATACCTAATACCGTTAATGGTAAAGGCTGTTCTTGTTTAATTTCAATAATACCATCTCTATCCCAACCAAGATTAGTAACTCGTTTATCACCTGTGAATAAACCGATACCTGAACTCATAGGAGTTGATGATGTTCTAAATGGAAGTTGGTCATCATTAATCTTGA
>Ga0233443_1002507_pt1 | contig 13900 bp, 15 predicted proteins | sample SI_123_September_2_FD_182784 | JGI IMG/M metagenome (GOLD analysis project Ga0233443, IMG submission 182784) | Seawater microbial communities from Saanich Inlet, British Columbia, Canada - SI_123_September2016_200_MG | ecosystem: Environmental > Aquatic > Marine > Inlet | place: Canada: British... | reverse complement strand
AATAATCACCAGCTTCCTGTATCATTTTCCACAGTTTACTTGCGTTTTCTTTATTCATAAAACTTTATTATAATATTATATAATATATTTATAAGTTGATCTTTGTATGGAAAATATAGTTAAAAAACTTGAGGAACAGGTAGCTTTTCTTCAACATGAAATTTCACAAATGAGTGATGAGCTTTATTCTCAACAAAAAGAGATTGCAGAATTAAAGAAAGAAATATTGAATTTTAAAAAAAGCATTAACGATTTAGAGAGTGAAATTGGATCAAATGCTATCAAAGATGATAAAAAACCACCTCATTACTAAATTAAATACTTAAAGAGGTTTGTTTTCTTCAACAACTGTTTCTATTGTAGGCTTAACAGGTTCTTCTATAGGTTCTGTTGTAGGGTTAAGTTCAATTCCTGCAGGTGTAATTGATTGAGGCATGGCAACAAATTGAGAGTCCGGGTTTTCAACAACAGGTCTTACTCTAGATCTGTAAATTCCATAAATTCCAATTAAAATATGAAAGAATAATAAAAAGATAAAGAAACCATTAGGGCCAACATAACCCATAAATAATGAGCATAAAAAAGGGCCACCCATAGCACCCATGCCAAAAGTAAACTGTAAACTGGCACCAGCAGCAACAAACTTTTCTTTTGGAATAAAGTCATTGGTGTGAGCTAAAATTAATGAAAACATTGGCAAACTACAAAAAGAAAATAAAACTAAAAAAACATAAAACCAAAACTTACTTGTTGCTAAATCACCCGGTAAATACATTTGTCTTGAAGATAAAATTGCACAAAAAGCAAAAAATGCTGCAGCAAAAGTTACAATTATAATAACCTTTCTTCTATCAAACATGTCAGATAATTTTCCAATAGGCCACTGCGATATAGCTCCAGATACTGCAAGCATAAAAGTAACTAAAGAAATTTGAAAAATAGAAAAGTTCATTGTCGTTGCGTATACTGCAAGCAAGGTAAACAACGCTGATTGAATTGTTCCATAAAAAAATGAGCTCACCATTCCAAAAGGAGACGAAATATAAGCTTCCTGTAAAGACATTGTTTCAATTTTTTTAAATGTTGGAGGTTTTCTTTTTGTAAGTAAAATTGGAATTAGAGCAGCTGAAGTAATAACTGAAATCAAAATGAAAGGTTCAAAGTTTATTGGATTACTAAAGTTAAGAAAAAACATTCCAAAACCCATTGCACCATATAAGATGACCATATAAATTGATAAAACACTTCCTCTATTCTTGTTACTTGCTCTATCGTTTAACCAACTTTCAGCAACAGTATAAATAGAAACCATACTAATTCCTGTTAGAATTCTTAATAAAAACCACACAAAAGGATTTACAAAAACTGCGTGAACCAAAACAACTAAAGATGCAATAGATGCAAATGCAGCAAATACTCTGATGTGTCCAACACGTGAAATAATTTGAGGTATAGTTTTAGCTCCAATGAAATAACCAACAAAATAACCAGACATCATGAAACCAGTTGCAGTCAAGCTAAATTCTTCTTTAATAGCTCTGACCCCTAATAATGATCCTTGAAATCCATAGGCGAGCATAATTGCTCCCATACCCAAAAATAGTGCCCAAGAATTTTTTAATATTTTGTTCATATGAATCGACATCTATTTCTGATTTGCGGCCAAATCAAGTTAAATGTATTTAAGGATTTATGATTTTTTAAGCTTAAAAAATGAATGAATTGCGATTGTTAATATGATCACTGCACCACCCTGAATGGTTTCAATGCTAGGCTGTTCTTTAATAACCATCCAAACCCAGAAGGGGCCGATAATGGTTTCTAATAAAAAGAATAAATTTACCTCTTCAGCAGGAATAAATCTTGGAGCAATAGTTACCATTACAAAAGGAATTGCCACACACATCACACACATTAGAGGCACAATAAATAAGTCTAGGTCAGCCAAAACATAAGATTCAATAAAAAACATTGCAAATATTGCAACAAATAGTTTGCCAACTACAGCAGCTGGAACTAAATTCTTTTTCTTAGCAGATCTAATCGTTACTGCTCCAACAGCAAGACCAAGTGCTGTGACAAAGCCTAGAATATCTCCATAAATACTACCTAACTGCAAAGAGTCATAAAATATATACACAGCCGCCATAAATGTAATAGCAATTGCAATCCATGTTTTGTTATCAGGTATTTCTTTTAAAAAAATCGCTCCTAAAATTGCGGACAGCATAGGGGCCATTGCGATCATAACCAATGTATTTGCAACATTAGTATTTTGGATCGAAACTACAAAAGTAATATTGGTGATAGAGAAGGTGATAATATAAATTAATCCATGACGCCCACTAGTAAAAAGCATCTTAAAAAAATTTAATTTATATATAATTAACATTCCAATTAAGACTGTAAAAAATGGAATTGCCCCACGATAAAAAACTAAACCCCAAGTATCAACACTGGATAATCTTATAAACAAACTATCAGGTGTGATAAACATCACGGCAACAAATGCTAATAAAGACCCTTTTTGTTGATCAGAAAATGATTTCATGCTTTTAATTCTCTCCAAAAAGTTTTTGCATGATTAATTCCTGATAAATCATATAAAGTTTTTAAACCAGTGGGAGAAGTAACATTAATATCTCCATTAAGTTTTTGATCAATAAAATCAATTCCTGCAAAAAAGATGTTTTCTTTTTTTAAATCTTTAGCAATTAATTTTGATATTTTATTTTCTATTTTTGTTAATTTAATATTAATTGGTTTAGCACCTTTACTCATGTTGCTTAGAAACGATCCTTTTTTAGGAACTCTTGATATTGCGCCACACACTTTACCATTAATTAAAAAAACTCGCTTATCTCCTTCACTAATTTTAGGTAAATATTTTTGACACATTATATGATCATGTTTTTTAATAAATTGATTAATTAATTTTGAGTTAAATTTATTCAAAAGATGAATATCGTTTCCACCATAACTATGAATAGGTTTTATAATTATTTTTTTATGTTTTTTAAAAAAATTTTTAATTTCATGCATGTTTTGAGTAAAAATAGTACTAGGCATATATTTTTGATATCTCACTGAATAAAGTTTTTCAGATACATTTCTTATTGAAGTAGGGTTATTAATAATTTTAACTTTATCTTTTATAGTATCTAGCATGTAGGTTGCTGATATATATTCTAGATTAAAGGGAGGATCTTGACGAATTAGGATAAACTTACATTTTGTAAGGTCTAATTTTTGCTGCTTAAGTATTTTAAAAAACTTCTTTTTTGAATAATTGAATTTGATAAAAAATCCTGAAGCAATTACTTTTGAATTAATTACCGATAAATCTTTAGGACCGTAATAAAATATCTTATAGTTTTTATTCTGGATTTCATTTGCAAGAAAAACACTAGTATCTGAAATAGGGTTTAGTGTAGAGGGATGATTTCCTTGAACAGCAACAATTTTATGTATCATATAATTCGCTTAAATCTTCATTTTTAGAAAATTTACTAATCATATGATCTGCGTTAGTTGTTTTATTTTCAATTACTTTTTGTAAGTGATTTAGAAAGACAGTTTCATTTTTACCGTGTTTATTTAAAATATCTCTATTTTCTAAACCTTTTTTTGATAAATTTAACAAAGTATCAGCCCAGTATAAAAGATCCTTGCCCATTAACTGTGTGTTAAATCCTTTTTGTGGAGCCTCTAGATATGCGTTGATAATTTTATCCTTATCCCAATTTGAAATTATTTCATAAACCTCATCTAGATTACCGTAAAGCATACCAATGTTAAAAGCTGGTCCAGAGCACAGGCAGTCCCAACCACAAGTATCCATAGATCTAAGTTCTATATATTTTTTTAATCTATTTTCGGTAAAGATTGTGCTTAAGTGTGTGGTTAAATCACTTTCAGTTGGTAATCGGTTTCCAATTTCATCAATTTTACCATCCATAAAGTTCTTAAAAGTATATTTTTTTCCAGAAATATATGTGTCTTGATTTTGAATAAATAAAATTGGAAAATTAATTACAAACTCAGCATATTTTTCAAAATTTAAATTTTCAAAGAATAATTTTGGTAATCCACCTCTAGAAGTGCTTTGCCAAACTTTTGATCGGTAAGATAAATAATTACTTTTCTTTTTTTCAACTATTGATGAGTTAGCAAATAAAGCAATAGAGATTGGAACAATCGAATTTACAATTTTAAATTTTTTGATGAAATCTTCTTCAGAATTGTAATCAATATTTAATTGAGTTCCACAAGTTCGATACATCATATCTAAACTAAGCTCACCACCTAAAGGCATATCTTTGGTCATTAGCTCATATCGTTGTTTTGGATTATTTGGAATTTCATTTAATTTTGATATGGGGTCAAATCCAGCACTAACAATATTAATATCCAATTTTTGAGTGACTTGTCTTAATTCAAACAAATAATCCTGAGATTCTGCACAAGCTTCATGGATATTGATTAATTTATCTCCTGATAATTCTATTTGATTACCTGGTTCAAGAGTAATATTTTTCCCCCCCTTATTTAATCCAATAACATATTCTTTCTCTAAAATTGGGTTCCAGCCAAACTCTACTAGTGCGGCAAACATTTCTTTTATTTTTGAATAATTAACTCGCTTATTATCTTTATTATTAAAAAGAAATTTTTCGTGCTCAATTCCAATTTTAAAATCTTTTGTCTTTTTTATTCCAGATTTGAAATATTCTATTATTTGTTCTTTAGAATTAATCATGAATATTTAAATAATATCTTTATTTTAAATTTAAAGACAATTATTAATAAAATTTATGCTTTTTATACCTAATTGTTGGAAGCAGTACTTAATAAAGATAATTGAGTAACTTTATTATCTCCTAATTCATCTATTGGCTTAACTGGATAATCGCCTGTAAAATAATGATCAGTTAATTGAGGATAGGTCTCATTTCTTTTGTCAAAACCAATTGCTTTATATAATCCTTCGAGAGATAAAAATTTCAAAGATTTTGCTCCAATATATTCACAAATTTCATCATTAGTTTTATTAGCCGCTAACAATTCTTTTTTTGTTGGAGTGTCAACACCATAAAAATCTGGATATCTTATTTCTGGACACGCTATTTTAACATGGACTTCCTTCGCTCCTGCATCATATAGCATCTTAACAATTTTATGAGAAGTGGTTCCTCTAACTAACGAGTCGTCTATTAAAATAATTTTTTTATCTTTAATAGTTGTTTGGTTTGCATTTAATTTTAATTTAACACCTAAGCTTCTAATTTTCTGGCTAGGTTCAATAAAAGTTCTTCCTACATAATGATTCCTAATTAAACCATGTTCATAATTAATTTTTAGATATTGAGCAAAGCCAAGAGCAGCAGCATTTCCACTGTCAGGTACAGGCACTACTATATCTGCATCTATATCATTTTCTTTAGCAAGCTCAGCTCCAATATTTTTTCTATGTTCATAAGCGGTTTTATTATCAAGAATACTGTCTGGTCTTGCAAAATAAATATACTCAAATACACAAGGCCTTACTTTTTTTGCAGGAAAAGGTTTAACACTAGTTATTTTGTCATTTTCAATTAAAACTATTTCACCATTCTCAACATCTCTTACAAATTTTGCACCTATAATATCTAGAGCACAAGTTTCTGACGCTAAAACATAGCTATTACCTAATTTTCCAATGACTAAAGGTCTTATTCCATATGGGTCTCTGACACCAATTAAAGAATTTTGAGTTAACATTACCAATGCATATCCTCCTTGAATTTGAAATATAGCATCAACAACTTTGTCAATAGTTTTTGGTCTTTTAGATTTTGCTATTAATTGAACAATAGTTTCTGTATCTGAAGTTGAGTAGAAAATAGCTCCATCTTCAACTAATTTATTTCTAAGAGATATAGAGTTAGTCAAATTTCCATTGTGCGCGACCCCAATACCACCAGCATTTGTATCTGCAAAAAAAGGCTGAATATTTCTTAAAGTGTTTTCGCCAGTTGTGCTGTATCGGTTGTGACCAATTGCAAAATTTCCTTTAAGATTCTTTAAAACTTTCTCTTTATTAAAGTTATCTCCAACTAAACCAAATCTTTTTTCTGAGTAATATTTTTCTCCATCAAAAGTAACTATTCCACAACCTTCTTGACCTCGGTGTTGAAGCGCATGAAGACCAAGAGCAGTTAGTGCAGAAGCGTCTTTAGCATTACTAACACCGAATACACCACATTCCTCTTTCAATTTAGGATTAAAGTTCTTCAATTTTTTCTTTAGATTCTTGATATGTTTTTTCATTAGGAAATTCTTTTATGAGATAATTACTACCTTTTTCAAGATAAGGAAAGATGAATGATTTGTCCTCTTTTATAGGCCACTTATCATAATTGTAGACAATATGAATTCCTGAAAATATGCAAACAGAAATAATATATGCTCTAATAAATCCAAAAAAGAATCCAAAAGCACTATCTAGACCACCAATACCGGTGTAGTTAACTGCTTTACTTATTCCTTTGTTAACTAATAAAATCAAAAATATTACAATAACAAAAATAGCAATACCAAGACCAACATCAAGCACATACTCATTATCTATTATATTTTTAAAGTAAGGTTTTAATCGTGGAAAAAGAATTAAAGTTATTACATATGCCATTAACCATTTTGCCATTGAAAGAATGCTTAAGACAAAGCCTTTTTTATAACATTTGATAAGTGACAAGATAGTTATCAATAAATATAGAAGATCAATAATAGAAGTTGCTTGATAAAAATCTTTTAAAGTTTCAAACATTAAAATTATTTACCAAAAGGTTTAACAACTAAAATTAATGAAGGAAGTAATGTTAAAACAGATATCATTGCTAATAACATTGCAAGTCCAGTAAACATTCCAAAATAAATGGTTGGAATAAATTTGGATAAAACTAAAATAGAAAAACCAAATACAATTGTTAGAGAAGTATTTAGTATGGCAACACCAACTGTTGCGTGACAAATCTTAAGTGTTTTGTTGTAGTCTTTTATCTTGTTAAACTCTTCTTTAAATCTATAGATGTAGTGAATGCTGTTATCTACTGCAATCCCAATAGTAATTGCAGCAATAGTAATTGTCATCATATCTAGTGGGATCCCAAGAAGACCAATTATTCCTAATATAAAGAATGCAGCAATAAAATTAGGAATAACTCCAATTAAAGACAATCTAATATTTTTGAACAAAACTATAAACATTGAAAATATTCCAGCCATCACAAGCCCTAAAGTTAAAATTTGAGATTTGAATAAACTCTGTAACAAATTATTGAATAAAATTAAAACTCCAGCAAGTTTGAATTCACTTTCATCTAATCCAAGCTTATTTTTAAGATCAAAATTAATTTTGTTAATTAAATCATTTCGTCTCAAATTTTCTTGAGAATCTATAATTCTTAAACTTATTCTGGCTTCATTGTCTTCTATAGAAATATATGGGTCTATTATTTCGGTTTTGATACTTTTGGGAATTTTAGAGTAAAGAACTCCCATTTCCAATGTTCCAAGTGGTTTATCGTTATTCAATTGTGTCGCAATATCTATAATTGATGAAAAAGATAAAACTTTTCCTATTTGAGGAAGACCGTCTAAATAGTTGTGAACTGATGTAATTTTTTCTATTTTATCTTTAGTAAACCAGTAACTGTCTTCATTTACGTCTTCTTCATCACCCCAATCATCAAAATCGTCATCATCATCAAGTTTTTCCTCTTTTTCTTTTTGAGGGAATTTTAAAATAACCTCCAGTGGAGTTGTTCCACCCAATTCTTCATCTATTAATTTCATACCTTTATAAATTTCTGTGTCTTTATTAAAATAATTTATGAAACTATTTTCAACTTCAAGCTTGCTAATTCCAATTACACTTAAAATTACAATAATACCTGTCACAGCAAATATCATATTTTTATTATTTAATGAGATAAAACTTAAAAAGGTTGTAATTTTTGATTCTTGTTCTTCTTTCACAGAAATATTTTTAGTTGGTGTAAAATTTAAAAGAGCAGGAAGTAAAGTGAATGTAATAATAAAAGAGGTGATTAAGCCAAAAGTCATCATCCATCCAAAATCAATGATAGGTTTAATTCCACTAAAGATTAATGATAAAAACGCAAATATTGTAGTTAAGACCGTGTAAAGTATAGGCCAAAACATTTTATTTGCTGTTAAAGATATAATTTCAAAACTATTTTTAGTTGGAAAATTCTTTTTGAGTTGAAGAAAACGAGTACTCATATGAATATTCATTGCCATTGTTAAAATCAACATTAATGCAATAAAATTTGAAGATATTACAGTTACTTTCCAACCAAGAATCCCAAGTAACCCCATCATAATGATAACAGAAAACAAACAGCTGCTAATTGGAACTATGATCCAGATTAATTTTCTAAAAACAAACCATAAAGTTGCAATAATAAACAAAAGAACACCTAAGCCAAAGATGACAATGTCATTTTTGATAAAAGTCATCATATCATCAGCAATCATTGGGATGCCCCCAAGATAAATTTTACCAATATCATCATAACTTTCTATTACTTGTCTTATCTCTAAAATATTTTTGTGATTTTGTTTCTTAATTTGATCCTTGTATTTCTCAATTTCCTCTTTTGATTTATCTTGAATATTATCTAAATTTTTATTTTTTTTGATATTTACAATTATTCCACTGGTGTCACCATTTTCACTAATTACAAAATTTCTAAAAACAGGACTGTTTAAAATTTCTTTAAAACCTTTGCTTCTATCAACATCCTCATCTTTTAATGTTTTAAATTTTTCTAACCGTTCTTGAAGTGAAGCCTCTGAATTACTCAATAGCGGAACATCAAGAAGAGTGATAACGCTGTGTACCCAGCTTAAACTTTGAATTTTGTATTTTAAACTTAATAGATTGTTAATAGAACTGTCAGTTATCATCCCCTCGTTAGGGGTATAGGTAAGAATTAAAAAATCTTTAGAGCCGTACCTTTCATTAATTTCTTGCAGGTAGGTTAAGTCTGGATCCCCTTCAATTAATAAGGTTTCTGATGAAGCATCTAATCTAAAATCTTTTGAGTAATAGCCAAAACTTATTATAGCAACAATAAGAAATGCAAATACAATTTTTGAGTTTTTAAGAACAAGATTTTGATATAATTGAGCTAACATTCAGGCTCTTTATATTGGAATTTAGCTTAATTGAGTATCCTTAAATTTCGTAAATCTTTCCTCAAATTCAAGTGTTACTTTACCAATTGGACCATGTCGCTGTTTACCAATTAAAATTTCTGCTAAGTGAGCAACTTCATTCATCTTAGCTTGCCATTCAGCATGCTCAACAGTTGCCTCTCTTGGCTCTTTTCTTTGTAAATAATAACCTTCTCTGTAAACAAACATCACTACATCTGCATCTTGTTCAATGGAACCAGACTCTCTTAAATCAGATAGTTGAGGTTTGTGATCATCTCTTTGCTCAACTTGTCTTGAAAGTTGAGATAAAGCTACAACGGGAATAGCAAGCTCTTTTGCTATTGCTTTTAATCCTTGGGTTATTTGTGATATTTCTTGAACTCTTCCGTCCTTATTAAAAGTGGTTCCTTTCATTAGCTGGATATAATCAACAACAATCATATCAAGACCAAACAATCTTTTAATTCTTCTCGCTCTATTGCTCATAGCTGCAATACTGATTGCAGGAGTTTCGTCTATATATAAAGGAAGTTCAGAAATATTTTTTGAGGTTTCAAGAAATTTATCAAATTGTTCATCCGAAATTCTTCCTCTTCTTATATCGTTCGAACTAATTCTTGCTTGTTCTGAAATAATTCTTGTGGATAGTTGTTCTGAAGACATTTCAAGTGAAAAGAATGCTATAGAGGATTTTTTGCCACTCTCTTGTAATTTTTGTGCTGCATTAAATGCAATATTAGTGGCAAGAGATGTTTTACCCATAGAAGGTCTTCCCGCTATAATTATTAAATCTGACTGATGAAGACCACCAAGTTTATCATCTATATCTCTAAGACCAGTTGGAACACCAACAATACCTTCTTCATTTTTATAAGCAGCTGAGGCCATTTCAATTGTTTGTTTCATGGCTTCATCAAATTTAACAAGAGAAGAATTAAAAGAACCTTTTTCAGCTAAATCAAATAATAATCGTTCTGAGTTTTCAATAATTGTTTGACCGTTAGTATCCAGTTCACTTAATTTTGCACTATCAATTGTTTGTTCTGATATTTTAATTAGTTCTCGTCTAACAAACATGTCGTAAACAATTTTTGAATATTCTATTGCTTGACGTACAGAGGTAGAGAATTTGGTAATTTTAACTAAATATTCTGGAACATTTAAATCATCTTTTTCGTCTTCAAAATAATTTTTAAGAGTAATTGGATTTGCAAGCATGCCTTTGTAGACAAGACTTTCAATTGCCTCAAAAATTTTTTGATGCATTGGGTCGTAAAAATTAATACTAGAAATTATAGTGCCGATTTCGTCAAAGATATCATTGCTTACTAGAATAGAACCTATAACTGCTTGTTCAGCATCAATGTTATTTGGTAATTCTTTAAATTGATTTTTAACGATACTTAAATTGCTTTCCATAAAAGACATTTTACAGAAAAGTTATAAAAATTGAATTATTAATAATTGTTGGGGAAAAGAATGTATAATTATTGGATCGTATCAGCAGATGAAACGCTAATTGTAATCTCAGCGTCAACTTCAGAGTGTAGAGATATTTTTACTTTAAATTTTCCTAAAGATTTGATTTCTTCAATCGGTTGTATCATTGAGGGTTTAATATCAATTTTATTTTCTTCATGAATTAGTTTTGCGATTTCAGTCGGTTTAACTGATCCATATAATTCATTATTTTCAGTACTTAATTTTTTAACAGAATATTCTTTGCCATTAATTTGTTCTGAAATTTGAGTAGCTTCCTTTTTCTTTTCGTTATCTTTTTTAGATAAGTCAGATTTAATTTTTTCAACTTCTAAAATATTCTCTTTTGAAGCGTATAAAGCTTTTTTGTTAGCTATTAAAAAATTTCTCGCATAACCTCTTTTAACATCTATCACTTCACCAATAGATCCAATTCTTTTAACGTTTTCTAATAAAATAACTTTCATTTTATAACAATGCTAAATTTCTAGCTCTTTTTATTGAAAGAGATAGTTCTCTTTGTTTCTTTTGAGAAACATTTGTTATTCTTGAAGGTAAAATTTTTCCATTTTCAGACATATATTTTTTTAAAAGTCTCACATTTTTGTAATCAACTGTGGGAGCACCCTTTGCTGATAATGGGCAGGTTTTTTTAAATTTATATTTATTTGGTTGGAAAATACTTAATTTTGCAAAATTACTTTGTTTACCTTTTTTGTTTCCACTTTGTCTTTTAGGCATAATTAGTTTTTATAACTTTCTTTTTTATCATCATCATCTCTTTTGCCAAAGTAGTTGGCGTCTAAATCAAACTTTTTAACTCTTACAGTTAAGTATCTTAATAATTTTTTATCTATAGCTTCATTTTTTTCTAATTCATCTATAACATTCCCTTTGCTTTTAATTTTAAAGTGAATGTAACTTCCTTTTTTGTTTTTTTTAATTAGATAAGATAGGTTTAGTAATCCCCAATTTTCAGTTTTTACAATTTCACCTTCATTTTTTTCAACAATTTTAGAATACTTTTCAGTTAATTGCTTAATTTCACTTGGTGAAGTATCTTGTCTAGCTATAATAGTATGTTCGTATAAATTCATTTAAGTTCTTTAATAAAAAGTGAGGATATACTATTATAAATGTTCAATTACAATAGTTAAAAAGGCAAAATAGGTAGTTTTTTTTATATGTTTTCAGTAATTTTTCCAGGTCAAGGTTCTCAAATAGTTGGAATGGGAAAAGAATTCTATGACAAATTTGAACTAGTTAAAAATTTGTTTAAAGAGGCTGATGAAACACTTAGTTTTCCCTTATCTAAACTCATATTAGAAGGCCCAAAAGAAGAATTAGACCTAACAGTCAATACTCAACCAGCAATCTTTTTAATTAGCTACTCAATTTTTACAGTAATTAAAAAAGAGTTTAATATTGATTTGAATAAAGCAAAATTTTTTGCTGGACACTCATTGGGTGAATATTCAGCTTTATCTTGTGCAGGTTACTTAGGTTTTTCCGATACTTTAAAAATTTTAAGAATTAGAGGAGATGCTATGCAAAACTCAGTTCCAAAAGGACAGGGTGGTATGGTTGCGGTATTGGGTTCGACAGTTGAGAATGTTGAAAAAATATTAAAAGATAATGAAAAAAAATTCAAAGTTCAAATAGCAAATGACAATTCCGAAGGTCAGATAGTTATAAGTGGCAAAACAGAAGATTTAGATAAATTAATTATTATTTTAAAAGAAAATTCTATTAAGAACATCAAGTTACCAGTGAGTGCTCCATTTCATTGTAATTTAATGAGTAAAGCTACCGATATAATGAGTCTGGAGTTAAATAAGCTAAATTTTATAGAATCTGAAAATAAATTGATATCTAATGTTACTGCTAATCAAATATCAAGCATAGATGAGCTTAAAGATTTATTAATTAAACAAATTGAAAATAGAGTTAGATGGAGAGAAAGTGTAATTAATATGATTAATAGTGATGTAAATCACTTTATAGAAATTGGCCCAGGTAAAGTTTTGTCAAGCTTGGTGAAAAGAATTAACAGAGAGGTAAAAATAGATACAATTAATAATCAAGGAGATATAGAAAATTTAAAAATATGAGCGATCTAAAAAATAAAAATATTATAGTAACAGGGGCATCAGGTGGAATTGGAAATGCAATTATCAAAAAACTTAGTGAAGCGGGCGCAAATATACTTGCATCTGGTACGAGAGTTGAAAAATTAGAAGAACTAAAAAATAATTTTAAAGCAATTAAGATATTAAAATTTGATATATCTCAGAAAGACAAGATTGAAGAATTTATTGAAAATTCGACTAAAGAATTAGGTGGTACTCTGGATTGCATAGTTAATAATGCAGGTATTACCCAAGATAATTTGGCAATAAGAATGAGCTTGGAAGAATGGCAGAAAGTTATTGATATTAATTTAACCTCAACTTTTTTATTGAGTAAATTTGCAATAAAGAAGATGCTTAAAAATAAATCTGGTAAAATTGTGAATATAACCTCAGTTGTAGGACATACAGGAAATTTAGGACAAGCAAACTATACAGCATCAAAAGCAGGAATTATTGCAATGTCAAAAAGTTTTGCAATTGAGTACGCCAAAAAAAATATAAATATAAATTGTATTTCGCCAGGATTCATTAAAACAACTATGACAGATAAAATAGACGAGAAATTTAAAGAAGTTATCATCTCTAAAATTCCATCAGCACGACTTGGTGAGCCTGAGGATATTGCAAATGCAGTACTTTTTTTAAGCTCAAGCCAATCAAGCTATATAAATGGAGAAACTTTACATGTTAACGGGGGCATGTATATGGCTTGACAAAATAAGTTAATGAACTATTAAGAATTTATAACAAAAAGGATTAACATGTCAGAAGACGTTTCAAGCAAAGTAAAAAAAATTGTAGCAGATCACCTAGGTATAGATGAAGTTAAAGTAACTGAAGAATCAAGTTTTATAGATGATTTAGGTGCTGATAGTTTAGATACTGTTGAGTTGGTGATGGCTTTTGAAGAAGAATTTGGATCTGAAATATCAGATAGCGAAGCTGAAAAAATTTTAACTGTTGGAGATGCGGTTAAGTTTATTGAAGGAAAAGCAAATTAATTACTTCTATGCCCTCACATAATGATGGGGTAATGATAGTTTTATCTTCTCCATCTGGAGCTG
>Ga0233443_1002482_pt1 | contig 13991 bp, 11 predicted proteins | sample SI_123_September_2_FD_182784 | JGI IMG/M metagenome (GOLD analysis project Ga0233443, IMG submission 182784) | Seawater microbial communities from Saanich Inlet, British Columbia, Canada - SI_123_September2016_200_MG | ecosystem: Environmental > Aquatic > Marine > Inlet | place: Canada: British... | reverse complement strand
AGGGTCCGTCATGATAATTGCAAAATTGGTTTGTCCCAGTGTCCGGGATATGGATAATTGGATCAATCAAATTTAATCCAGGGAGTTTCTCATGTCTGCTGATCTGATCGTGACAATTGACAACTGGGCCGATGGTGAACGCATACCTGGTGCCAACTCATTCTGCATTCCGGCAGACGAAGGCAATGTCAGCATGGGCGAAAACAAAAGCCCTGGCATGTCGTGGTCTGGAGCGCCGGAAGGGACGAAGTCATATGCCATTATTTGCCATGACCCGGACGTACCCTCAGCCGCTGACGACGTAAATCAGGAAGGAAAAACAGTTCCGGCCAGTTTACCGCGTGTGGATTTCTATCACTGGGTGCTGGTTGATATCGCGGCCACGACGACGTCTCTGGCCGAAGGCGCAGATGGTGCTGACATCACTGCTGGCGGCAAAGACACAGGCCCGACTGATATTGGCGTTCGCGGCAAAAACAACTTCACAGACTGGTTCGCCGGGGATGCCGATATGGGCGGCACTTATGGCGGTTACGATGGTCCCTGCCCGCCATGGAATGACGCCATCATGCACCACTACATCTTCTCGGTTTATGCCCTGGATACGACAAGTCTTGGCCTGTCCGGTGATTTTGGTGGCCCCGAAGCACTTGCGGCCATGGAAGGGCAGTTTCTGGCCAGTGGCCAATGTATGGGAACCTATACGCTGAACAAGGATTTGTTGTAGGCGTCAGCTGGTTTCGATCCCTTCGCGGATCATTTCCAGTTCCAGCCAGCGCTCTTCGGCTGCTTCCAACTCAGCCTGGGCAACTTGCAGTCCCTTAACAGCACCATTGAACTTGTCGGGATTACGGGCAAACATGTCCGGATCGGCCAGCGTGGATTGCAAATCCGCAATAGCCGCCTGTATTTCCGCCATTTTGTCTGGCAAGGTTTCAAGCGCATGTTTGTCCTTAAAGGTCATGCGCGCTGTAGGTTTTTGTTTCGCTGTCGCAGATTTGTTTGATCTGGATTTTTGCGCGGATTCCTGACCCGACGTCACGGATGCCTTGCGCTGGGCCAGCATGTCATTGTAGCCACCGGCATATTCTATCCAGTTGCCATCCCCTTCAAAAACCAGAATGGATGTAGCAACCCGGTCCAGAAAGTCACGGTCGTGGCTGACGATCAGTGCAGTACCGGGATAATTCGCCAGCATTTCCTGCAAAAGATCCAGGGTTTCAAGATCCAGATCATTTGTCGGCTCATCCAGGATCAGCAGGTTTGACGGTTTTGCCAGGGCCATCGCCAATAACAAACGACCCCGTTCACCGCCGGACAAAGCACTGACAACGGTCCGCGCCTGTTCCGGTGCAAACAGAAAGTCTTTCATGTAACTCATGACATGGCGAGACTGGCCGTTCACCTCGACCAGATCACCGACACCACCGGTCAAGGCGTCTTGCAAACTCCACTCCGGCTTCAGAGTGTCGCGGCGTTGATCCAGCGTTACCATTTGCAAGGTTGTGCCCAGTTTGACTTCACCGGTATCCGGCGCGAGTGCCCCGGTCATCATCTTCAGCAACGTTGTTTTGCCGGCACCGTTTGGACCAACTATACCCAACCTGTCACCGCGCTGAATACGCAAACTGAGGTCCCGCACAACCGGCGGGCCATCCCATGTCTTGGAAATGTTTTTGGCTTCAGCCACACGTTTTCCGGAAACATCGCCTTCTGTGACAGTTATTTTTACATTGCCGGTTGCCTGGCGCTGATCCTTGCGGGTCTGACGCAAATTTGCCAATTCACGCAAGCGCCCCTGATTTCTCTTGCGGCGTGCAGTTACGCCATAGGTAATCCAGTGTTCTTCACGAACGATTTTTCGATCCAGTTTGTGACGTTCCAGCTGTTCCTGTTCCAGAACTTCATCCCGCCAATTCTCGAAATGTTCAAACCCGCGATCCATTCGCCGGGCAATACCACGATCCAGCCAGACTGTTGCTGTTGACAGGGCGTTGAGGAAACTTCGATCGTGGCTGATCATGATGATGGCCGATTTGAGGCCCTTCAATTCACTCTCAAGCCATTCGATTGCGGGCAGGTCAAGATGGTTGGTGGGCTCGTCCAGCAACAATATGTCGGGTTCAGGTGCCATGGCCTGGGCCAGAGCACAACGCCGGGCTTCGCCCCCGGACAGGACCTTTGGGTCTTCGTCACCTGTCAGACCCAGTTGCTGTAATAAATATTGCGCGCGCCAGGTATCATCTCCCGGGGCCAAACCGGATTCAGCATATTCCAACGTTGTCTCAAAATTACTGAGATCAGGTTCCTGCGCCAGATACCGAACAGTTGTGCCGGGCTGCATAAAGCGTTCGCCCCCGTCGATATCCATCAGGCCGGCAGCGATTTTCAGGAACGTTGATTTACCGGACCCGTTGCGCCCGACAAGACAAAGTCGGTCACCTGTCATGACGGCCATTTCCGCCCCTTCAAGAAGAGGCGTGGTGCCGAATGAGAGTTCTATGTCGCGGAGATGAAGGACGGGTGGTGCCATGAGGGGCCTTGTCTGGATTGGACTTCCCGGCCAGCCCGCTCCCTCGACCCAACCACTCACAGGATAAACTATTGGGTGGTTGGGTCGAGGGAGCGTGCTGGCCGGGCAATCAAAAAGCTTTACTTAGACGCACCACCCCGTCAGATCAAGTGCCGTCGCTGACTTTCACGACTGTTGCCATGGCGGTGTCACCAGCAGCGCAACCTGTAAACAGGCCTGTGCCGCCACCACGGATAACCAGTTCTTCAATCAGTTCAATGATACCGCGCGTTCCCATGGGCGCTTGCGGGTGACCCCAGACCAGGGGGCAGCCATAATTATTCATCTTCTGGATGTCATATCCGGTTTGGCTGGCAAAATAGATATCGTTGGCTGCAAAGGGGTTATGTGTCTTGACGGCATCCAGATCAGCAATGGTCAAACCGGCTTTTTCAAGGGCCTTCATGGCAGCCGGTACCGGTGCTTCGGGCATATAGGCCAGTTCAGCCCGGGCCATACCAAAACCCAGGATTTCAATCACGACGTTTTTGTCCTTGCTGAGTTCTTTTGCCTTGTCCGGCGTTGCCACAACAATACAAGCGTTGCCATCTGCCGGATGGGTTTGTCCACCAAATGTTACCGTGCCGCCTTCCATCACCGGACGCAATCCGGCAAGGCCTTCAGCAGTAGAAGGCTTCAGGCCTTCATCACCATCAAGGGTGGCAACAGTCTTTTTGTAGTTGGCGGAAGGCACCTCAAACGGCAGCGTCATAAAGCGCTTAAGGAACGCAGAATCGTCTGCCAGCGCGTCCCGGTATTGCTCCTCGCGGCGCAAGACAACTTCGTGCTGGGCTTCTGTCGTGACCTGGTGACGTGCGGCAACATTTTCCGCTGTTTGCAACATCGAATGGCCACCAAGGGGGTCACTCTGCATATTGTCCAGCGTCCAGTCTTCGTGATTTCCCTTGCCGCCCGGTCCCTTGGGGTTCGGATAGTAAAGGTGCGGGCCGTTCGAGACCCGGTCGACGTTCGCGACCAAAGCCACCGAGGCAAAATCATTGTCAATTTCCTGCACGGCGTTTTGCAATGTCCGCACACCGGTCGCACAAGCCTGGGAGATCGCAGGACCGCCCACGTCAGCAGCTCCGATCATGCCCATTAACCACGGCGCACCATAAAAGGACGCCTTTTGCGGCACCGAAATGCCCATCACGCCATAGTCAAAAACATCAGCGGAAATATCACGTTTCGCCAGTTCTTTTTTGGCAACATAAGCACCAAATTCAACAGAGTGCAGATGCGCGAGACTGCCCTGCCATTTGGCAAAAGGTGTGCTCCAGTAAGCGCCGTAGGGGATTTGTGCATTATGTGACATGTGTCGGGGTCCTTGGTTTATATAGTCAATTTCAGATAGTTATTTGTTCACGAAGTGCTTTTTTGTCGATCTTGCCGACCGCTGTTTTAGGCAATTCGGAAACCAGTTCAAACGCGGCCGGTATTTTGTATTTTGCCAGATTCTGACGGCAATGTTCCATCAGGTCATCCGTTGTGATGGTCGATTTGTTGGGGACAACGAAGGCCTTGATGACTTCTCCCCGGTAGTCGTCGGCAATGCCAATGGCGGCAGCCTCCATGACACCTGAATGAGCGTACAAAACCTCGTCGATCTCTCGGGGATACACATTATATCCGCCGACAATAGCCATATCTTTCTTGCGATCCCGGATATAAAGATCACCATCAGTATCCAGTTCGCCTATGTCGCCGGTATACAGCCATCCGCCCCGCAATGTCACGGCCGTTTCTTCCGGACGGTTGCGATACCCCGACATGATCTGAGGCCCACGGGCGCGGATTTCACCTTGTTCTCCAATGGGTAAGACACGATCCCCCGTCTCGGGATCAACGATCTGCAATTCCGTCAAAGGCAAAACCTTGCCGACACTGCCTGGTTTGACATCATCATTTTCAGTCACATAGGTCAAAACGGGGCCAGCTTCGGATTGGCCATATCCTTCCAGGATCGGGCAACCGGTTTCCTCGCGCCAACGCCTGAGGGTATCACCAGGCAAGGGGGCCGAACCGGACCAGGCCGTCCGCAGCGAGGAAAAATCAGTATTGGCAAAACCTTCGTAAGCCATCAGGCCGTGGTAGACCGTCGGGCCTGCCGGAAAACGTGTGATGCGCTGTTTTTCGATGGAAGCCAAAACGGTATCGGGCTGATAGCGCGGCAAAATAACCAGTTGCCCCCGACACCAGGCGGCCAGATACAGGCACATGTGAACCGCAAAAACGTGGAACAAAGGCATTACACAGAGAATGCGTTCATCATCCATGACCGTCGGCAACATGGCCTCACGCTGGCTGATATTTGTCGTTATTTGCCCGTGGGTGATATTCACGCCCTTGGGCACGCCCGTGGTGCCACCGGTATATTGCAGGGTCGCCAGATTACTGGCATCCGGCAGCGCCGGCAACTTTGCTGATGGATCGTCTGCCCAGCCATCCAGAAAGCGGCTGCCGGGTCCAACGGAAATGCGCTGGCTGATATTCAGCTCGTCCAGTAAGGCAGCCAATGATCCTGTCAGGCTATCGTCCAGGATAATGGCTTTCGGGTCTGCGTCTTGCAGTATGGGTTTCAGCTCACGTGATGTGTAAAGAGGATTTACCGGAACAGCCTGGGCACCAGCCGCATGAACCGCAAACATGGCAACAGCCATTTCCAGAGAATTGCCGCAAATCAGGACAACGCGTTCACCGCGCACACCCAGATTTTCCAGTTCACAAGCAAATCCGGCCACACAGCGCAGATATTGCTGGTAGTCGAGCTGGCGATTATCGAACTTAATCGCCGTAGCCAAAGGGGCAGCTTCCGCGGCAGCCTTCAGCATGTGTACCACGGTTTCAAAGACGTGCGGTAATTTCGCGGTCATGATTCCGTCCCGTTTCAGATGTCAGTCGCTGACGATGCCGGACTGGGCCAGCTTGTCGACATCACTTTCGTCATACCCGGCTTCCTGCATAATCGATCGCGTATGTTCTCCATATTTTGGCGGGAAACTCATCTCGCGACTGGTACCAGCTTGATCAACGGCCATGGGCTGCATGCGTATTGTTTTGCCAGCAGGAGTTTTGGTCGTTGTCACTTTGGTGGCAACAGCGGGTGTTTCCAGAACCTGGGGGATTGTGTTTATCGGCGCGTTGGGAATGGTCGCCGCTGCCAGGTCCGATGACAGTTCAACCGTCGTGTATCGAGCCATGATGGTTGCGATGTCATCTTTCAACTGCACGCGATCTTCCATACGGCCATTGTTGGTGGCGCGTTGTTCAGTATCCACGCTGCTGAATTTCGGAATATCTACAAACCGCCGCCACATGACATCGCTGCCCATGGCCACATAGATGAATCCGTCAGATGTTTTATAGGCATTTGTCGGCACAAATTTGCGATGCTCGTTGCCACTGCGTGTGATTTCAGAGACATCACAATCGAAGTCGATCAGGGGCAATGTCGTGATCAGCCACGAAGAAGCAGCCTGCATCATGGAAACATCAATGCGTTTTCCCTTGCCGGTTTCGGCACGATCAGCCAAAGCCAGACAAACACCTGCAAAGACTTCATCCCCGGCTTTCAAATCAATCAGCGGGATACCGGCAAGCGTCGGCGGCCCATCCGGATCGCCGGTTACTTCCATAAACCCTGCCATAGCCTGAATAGCGGGATCATAGCCCGGCACTTTTGGAAATTCCGGACCCATGGCAGATATACCCGCCCAGATCAGGTCTGGTTTGATCTTGCTCAGAGTTTCGTAATCAATACCCAGCTGTTCATAACGGGACGGCACGGTGTTGCAACAAAAGATATCTACGTCCAGTTCCTTGATCAGGCGATGCAAGACGGCCTGACCTTCGGGTTCTTTCAGATTAAGGGCAATGGCTTCCTTGCCGGCATTAGGCGCGATGAAATAAGTACAACGATCATCATCCACCACATTTGGACCGATATAGCGATTGGGATCACCAGGCAAACCACGACCGGTGGGCGTTGCTTCAATGCGGATTACCCGCCAGCCCAACTGGGCGAAACGCAGCGTTGCCGACGGCATCGACAACGCCTGTTCCATGCTCAGGACAGTGCGCTGTTTCACTCTGCAGCCATCTTTGCTGCTTGTTTTTCAACAATTGCCCGGGCGACTTTTTCCGGCGTCAGTGGCGGATTATTGAAGCGAATACCAATGGCGTTATAGACCGCATTGGCAATGGCTGGTGCCGGAATGATCGTCGGCAATTCGGCGATACCTTTGGCTCCGAACGGCCCATCCGGATCATCGTTTTCGATGAAGTGGAATTCAAGCTCGGGTGCTTCGGGCGCTGTCATGACCTTGTAATCACGGAAGTTGGGGTTCTTGACTTCCCCGTCTTCAATGATCATTTCTTCTGTCAGGCCATAGCCAATACCAAAGGCAATGCCGCCTTCCATCTGGCCTTCAATACCCAGCTTGTTGACGACACGCCCGACATCCTGCACGGCCGTCATCTTGTCGACCTTGACCACACCAGTCCAGGTATCAACCGTTACCTCAGCCACATAGGCACCGTGCGAATAGGCGGCAGAAATATCGCCCACATGGTTGTCGCCTTCGGGTTCACTTGGCGGTTCATAATAATCATGGGTAATGACCAGTTCCGCGTCTTCGCCGGCAAAGTGCATCTTGCGCAACAGACTGTCGATCTTCATGACAGGCACACCATTGTTGTCCTGCACAACGCTGCCGCCACGCAAATCCAGGTCTTCGGCGGCAACATTCGAACGCTGTGCTGCTGCATCAAGTATCTGGTCACGGGCCTTGCGGGCAGCCCGCTTGGCGGAATTCCCGGCGATAAAGGTTGTGCGGCTGGCATGTACACCCACATCCCAGGGGCCAATGGCGCTGTCGTTATTGACCAGTGTAATGCTTTCTGTCGGGATGCCGAGTTCCTCGGCAACAATTTGCGTCAACACGGCGTCAATGCCCTGGCCAATTTCCGACGCGCCGGTAATGACCGTCGCGCGGGCATAATCATCCAGCATGATCACGGTGCCACAACCATCTGACTTGTGGATTTTGGCACCACCGGCATTGTGGAATGAGGTGGCAATGCCAATGCCCTTTTTGTAACGACCGGGCGTATCTTGCTCGGCCTTGAAGGCATTGTATTGTTCAAGGAAGTTTGTTTTTTCCGCAGCGGTTTCGATGCACTCACCCAGTAAACATTCTTCCAGCTTACTGTTTTGGGGCGTAATCTCACCGGCCTTCTGGGCGTTCATCAGGCGGAACGAAATGGGGTCCATGTTCACGGCTTCAGCCAGTTTATCCATGACCGTTGCGGTGACATAAGTTGCCTGAACATTGCCATACCCCCGGAACGAACCGGCGTAAGGCATATTTGTGTAGGCCGCACGCGAACGAAACTCGACATCCGGCACCCGGAAGTGACCCGTAAAGGTCCGCATCATAACAAAGGGCGTGGTCGCCCCCCATGATGTGTGACTGCCATTATTCAACAGGGCATCAACATCGCGGAAGGTCAGGGTACCGTCATTCTTTACACCAGCGCGAATATGGAAACGAGCGGGCTGGCGCGTCGGGGAGGCAGAAAATTCTTCTTCACGGCTAAAGAACAGTTTAACCGGACGACGAGTTTTCTTGGCCAGGAAAACAGCAATGGGCTCGAACGGATAAACATCCAGTTTTGAGCCAAATGCACCGCCCACAGGGGGCTGGATAACCCGGATATCACCGGGATGCATCCCCAGTGACGGTGCCAGGTCCATCTTGTAATTGTAGGGATACTGGGTTTGGGTATACATGGTCAATTTGCCATGGGTGTCAAAGTCGGCGATGACACAGCCCGGGCCCATGCAGACATGGGTGACGTAATGCACATCATAGACTTCATCCAGCACATGATCGGAATCCTTTTCCGCCTGCTTGATGTCGCCGTGCACGGTTTGATAACCAAGACTGAGATTTCCAGGCTTGTCATCATGCAATTGATGCGCACCCTCTTCCAGGGCCTCTGCCGGATCGAAAATTGCCGGCAGGTCTTCATATTCAATTTCGATCAGGGCCAACGCCTTGTCGACAGCTTCTTCCGTTTCACCGGCCACAGCCACAAGTTCATCGCGCATACTCAGCACGATATCCTTTTTCAGTGGCGGGTTATCCTTGGTCACGCCAACACCAACCATGGGCGTGTCATCTGCCGTGACGATGGCCTGAATACCCGGAACAGCAGCAGCCTTTGATGTATCGATGCTGAGCACTTTGGCATGCGCCCGGTCAGATCGTTTGATCTTGGCGACCAGCATGCGTGGCAGCACCATATCGTTGATATAGCGCGTGCGTCCGTTGGATTTATCCGGCGCGTCCGGTTTGGTTATGCTTTTACCAATGAGAGTGGTCTTTTCAATAGCTTCAGACATGGTGTGTCCCCTTATCCTTCTGCTGCTTGATTGACGGCTTCAAAAATCTTGGTGTAACCGGTACACCGACAAACATTGCCTTCCAGGCCGCGGCGAATTTGCTCTTCCGTCGGTTTGCCGGTTTGCTTGAGCAAATGGGTTGTCTGCATCACCATGCCCGGCGTGCAATAGCCACACTGGATGGCGCCCTTGTCGACAAAGGCCTGTTGTACAGGATCAAGTTTCTCCGACTTCTGCAGACCTTCAACTGTCGTGACCTCGCGGCCATCCAGTTCTACGGCGTACATCAAGCAAGAATTAACAGACGTGCCATCGACAATAACCGTGCAGGCACCACATTCGCCTTCGCCACAAACCAGTTTGGCACCGGTTAAGTCCAGCTTGTCGCGCAGCATGTTCAACACACTCAGGCCAGGTGCGACCGAGACGTGACGTTTTTCACCGTTAACAGTGAGGGTGATATTAACTTCAGACATTTGCGACACTTTCCAGAACTTCTTGAGTCATGACACGGACAAGATGGCGAAGATACCAATCAGAGGCACGCACATCAGAAATCGGGTTCACTTCACTGTCCGCAACGTCCAGAACACTCTGGATCGAGGCGTCATCCAGAGACGTTCCTTCCAGAGCTGCTTCTGTATTCGAGGCCCTGATCGGCGTTGGTGCAACAGCGCCATAAACCACGCGGGCATTGGTCAGGCCGCCATTGCTGGCAACGCCGCCAACAGCAACAGAAACCATGGAAATTTCCAATGCCGGACGGGGCCCGGTTTTTCCGAACTGACCAACGAAACCTTCTGCCGGACGATTAAACGAAACCGATGTCAGCAATTCATTGGCTGTTTTCACACTCTTGCCGGGGCCTGTGAAAAATTCATTCAGAGCCACCGTTCGGGTTGCTACAGCACCTTCAACCCAGCTGGACAATTCAACGTCGGCATCCAGCATCATCAAGGGAATGATCATGTCACCGGCTGGTGAAGCATTGCAGATATTGCCACCGATCGTTGCCATATTACGGATCTGATTGCTGGCAAAGCGGTCAGCTGTTTCCGCCAATACAGGTGCCGTATCAGCAACAACACCATCCGTCAGCATATCGGTGATAGTCGTCAGTGCCCCAATAGTGACACGGCCACCATCAACGGTGACACCGCGTAAATCAGCGATACGCCGCACGTTAAGCAAAGTTGTGCCCATGCCACGTCCGCTGGCTGCCGTTTGCACCATCAAGTCTGTGCCACCCGCAACAACTGTGACGTTCCCGTTCGCCAGCGCCTGGGTCGCTTCCGCGACCGACGTGGCGGCCAGGTATTCTTCATACTCAATCATCATAATTCATATTTCCTAAAACAGAATCGGTTCTTCGTAATGACCGTAAACCTCTGTCAGGGCATTCGTCATTTCACCAACTGTCGCATAAGCTTTCACCGCAGCCATAATGGCCGGCATGACGTTTTTGTCAGCCTTGGCATCGGCAGATAATTGTTCGAGACAACGTGTAACTTCTTCGGCATCCCGTTCTGCACGTACTTTGGTCAGGCTTTTTGTTTGCAGGAGCGTGTCGGCTTCGTTGTATTCGTGGAATTCAACTTCTTGCTCTTCTTCCTTGTCGACGCGGTAACAGTTCACACCAACTTTTGGAAAATCTCCGCTTTCAATATTACGGGTCATATCATAAGCCTGGGACGAAACCTTGGCTTGCAAACGGCCCTCCTTGATCATCTCGATAATGCCGCCTTCTTTCTCAACATCTGCCATGATCTCTTCCATGCGCGTACGCATCTGGTTCGTCATGGTTTCGACATAATAAGATCCGGCCAAAGGATCGATTGTTTCACAGAGACCCATTTCTTCCTGCAACAACTGCATCGTACGCAGGGAAATCCGGGCCGAATATTCTGTGGGTATGGTATAGGCTTCATCATAGGAACAAAGCGCCATCGTCTGGGTTCCGGCGAACGCACTGATCAAGGCATAATAGGCCCCGCGCATGATGTTGACTTCTGGCTGTTCAAAGGTCAGACCACCGCCACCACCACCGGCAATCATACGCAGCCAGCCAGATTTCGGATCCTGAGCCTCATAATCTTCCTTGATGATTTTGGCCCACAGACTTCGACCAGCCCGGTATTTACAAACCTGTTCAAAGATATTGCCAAAGCTGTTGATATTATATGACAGACGGTTGGCAAATTCGTCGATGGGCACGCCGCGTTTGATGACGTTATCGGCATAGGCCTTGGCGATGCAAAATGCGTAAGCCATTTCTTCTGCCGGGTTACAGCCTGATTCACGAATGTGATAGCCGCATACACTGACCGGGCTGTATTTAGGCGCGTGTTCAGCACAATATTCAATGGTATCGCCCACCAGTTTGACCGAAGCATCAACAGGGAAAATCCATGTGCCGCGACCAACAAACTCCTTGAGGATATCGTTCTGCGCGGTACCACGAAGTTTCTTCAGGTCGTAACCCCGCTTTTCGGCCATGGCCAGATACATGGCAATCAGTATCGCGGCAGAACCATTGATCGTCAGGGAGACGGTGATCTTTTCAAGATCAATACCGTCAAAGGCGATTTCAAAATCACGCAAACTATCGACCGCCATACCGACCCGGCCAACTTCGCCTTCGGCCATGACATCATCAGAATCCAGTCCGGTCTGTGTGGCCAGATCAAAAGCGACATTCAAGCCGGTTTGGCCATTTTCAATCAAATATTTGAAGCGTTTGTTTGTATCTACCGGATTCCCAAATCCGGCATATTGCCGCATGGTCCAGGGCCTCTTGCGATACATTTCGCTGTGGATGCCGCGGGTAAAGGGATATTGGCCGGGTTCACCCACGAAATCAAAGCCACCCGTTTCCTCTACATCAGCTGCTGTATAAACAGGACGGACTTCGATACCGGATTCGTTCAAAATTCGTTTTGTGCCATCAGGACCAGTTTCAATCATGACGATTCCTTTTCGCTTTTTACATTTGCATTAATGAAGTCAACAATCTCGTCAAGCTTTGTGCCACCTGCGAAAATACCGTCCAGCCCAATGGACCGCAGTTCGGCATGATCCTGTTCAGGAATGCAGCCGCCGATTATCCAGAGTTTTTCGCCGAGACCATATTGATCCAACAGACCTTTGAGCTTTTTAGAAAACGGGATATGAGCACCTGCCAGACTGCTGAGGCCGATGACATCAACATTTTCATCCAGGGCGCGCTGGGCAATCTCACCAGGTGATTTTCTCAAGCCCGTGTAGATCACTTCAAATCCCGCATCCATCAGGGCGCGCGTGACTACTTTGCCGCCAACATCGTGACCATCCAGACCGGGTTTGCCGATCAAGACCTTGATGGGACGTTTTTCCTCACCACTCATGCTGAAAGCTCCTTGTTACCTTTTATCACTGGCCATTTCTCCCGAGCTTTCATGCTGAAAGCTTCTTGTTACCTTGTATCACTGACCATTTCTCCCGAGCTTTCATGCTGAAAGCTCTTTGTTACCTTTTATCACTGGCCATTTCTCCCGAGCTTTCATGCTGAAAGCTCCTTGTTACCTTGTATCACTGACCATTTCTCCCGAGCTTTCATGCTGAAAGCTCTTTGGCAATAATCATTTTAAGAATTTCACTTGTACCACCACCGATCAGGGTGAAGCGCACATCGCGCAGGTATCGTTGAACGGGGTACTCCATGGCAAATCCGTAGGACGCAAAAATACGCGCGGCCTTGTCGCAGATATCGGCGGCAGCTTCAGTGGAAAACATTTTGGCCATGGAAGCTTGCTGGCGATTTGGCAAACCTTCATCTGTCAGACGCGCCGCGTAATAGGTCAGGTGGCGGGCGGCTTCCAGATCAGTTGCCATTTCAGCCAGCTTCATCTGAATGGCCTGGAAACGGTTGATGGAGCGGCCAAACTGTTTGCGGTCTTCGGCATAGCGAATTGAGTCATCCAGCGCCGCCTGGGCAATGCCAAGTCCCAGAGCTGCAGTTACAATGCGAATTTCTGACAACAGCTTGCGCAAATGCCCCTCTGCGTCGCCTTCTTCCTTACTAAGCCGGTGGCTGTCAGGCACAAAGCAATCATCGAAAGTCACTTCGGATGTGGGCAAGGAACGGACACCCATTTTTTCGATGGGATTGCCGATAATCAAACCGTCGAAGTCTTTTTCGACAAGGAAGATTGTCAGTTTTTGTTCTTCACCCGCCTTGGCAAAGACGGTGAAGAAATCTGCAATCGGAGCTGTTGTCACCCAGGTCTTTGCGCCATTGATCCGATAACCCCCGTCGACCTTTACGGCCGATGTACTGATCCCGGACAGGTCACTGCCAGCGTTTGGTTCGGTCATACAAATGCTACCCAGCTTTTCACCACGCAGGGCCGGTTTGAACAATCGCTCCTGAATATCTTCATTGCCCAGCATGTGCAGAAACTTGGTCCCCATCAGGGATTGCATGGTGATGGCTGCAGCGACAGACATGGAACCCCGGGCAATTTGTTCAATCGCCAGGCAAAAAGTCAGCAACCCGACTTCGGAACCGCCAACATTTTCCGGGTACCGCATACCAATGAAGCCAAGTTCCCCCAGCTGATCAACGTACTTGCGCGGGTATTCATGGGCTTCGTCAATGGCTTCTGCCGCCGGCAGTAATTGCTCGTCTACATAGCGGGCAAATGTATCCTGGACGGCGACCTGTTCTTCTGTCAAACCAAGCGTCATCGCCTTCAGCCCTTGTACCCGTAGACATCGCGGGCAACCTCTTCAGAAATCACACCATTGCGAACTTCGTCTCTCAATACATCGCGATCGCGGTCTTCCGGCTTGCCCCAGCCACCGCCGCCACCGGCAAATTGATGATACATTGTTCCCTTTGGCACACCCTTGTGCAGGGATTTGTTCAGGGGTACCAGCTCCGTGCCGTCCGGGTAGGTCAACTTGATCGAATTCAAGGTCGAATCGTGACCGCCAAACAGCCCGAATGCCGGTTCAAAGTCACCGTCACCGAAG
>Ga0233443_1002474_pt1 | contig 14032 bp, 9 predicted proteins | sample SI_123_September_2_FD_182784 | JGI IMG/M metagenome (GOLD analysis project Ga0233443, IMG submission 182784) | Seawater microbial communities from Saanich Inlet, British Columbia, Canada - SI_123_September2016_200_MG | ecosystem: Environmental > Aquatic > Marine > Inlet | place: Canada: British... | reverse complement strand
ATGTTGCACCACAAGTAATATTAAAAAATGCTGATACTGAATCTATTTATATGGGTATGAATGAATTTAGTAGTGCAGGTTTATGATATGAGAATGATAATGCAATACTAAGCTATGTTATGAAAACTGATGAAATTCAAACTACAAAAGAATTTATTAAAAATTTTGATGAAGTATGGAATGATGAAAATACACTAAAAGATATTACAGAAGAAGTTGTTAATTATATTTCTGATTTATATAAAGAAAATTCACCTGAATATATATATTATTTAACACTTTATAATATATTTGATGAATTTTTAGAAGATATAAGTGAGGATGAACTTGCTAATGAAAAAACTTGATTTAAAGAATCAGTTATTTGGAATAAAATGTATGATTTTCAAAAAGATGCAACTTTATGAATAATAAATAAATTAGAAAGATATAATGGATGTATTTTAGCTGATAGTGTTTGATTAGGTAAAACATTTTCAGCATTATGAGTTATTAAATATTATCAAGAAAGAAATAAAAGTGTTTTAGTTTTATGTCCTAAAAAACTTTGAGATAATTGGCAAACATTCTTACATAACTATGAAGATAATCCATTAGTTAAAGATAGATTTAATTATAATGTTTTATATCATACTGATTTATCAAGAGAAAAATGAGAATCAAATGGTATTGATTTATCAAGAGTAAATTGGTGAAATTATGATTTAGTTGTTATAGATGAATCTCATAATTTTAGAAATAATGCACCAAGAAAAGATAAAATAACAAGATATCAAAAACTTTTAAATAATGTTATGAAAGCATGAGTAAAAACAAAAGTTTTAATGCTTTCAGCTACTCCTGTTAATAATAAATTTACAGATTTAAAAAATCAAATAGCACTTGCATATGAATGACATACTGATGAAGTAGATGAAAAAATGGATACAAGTAAATCAATTGATACTATTCTTAAAAATGCTCAAAAAATATTTAATGATTGGTCTAAGCTAGATATTGATGATAGAACTTGACCTGAATTATTGAAAAGATTAAATACAAATTTTGATTTTTTCAAATTATTAGATTCAATAACAATAGCTAGAAGTAGAAAACATATTGAAAAATATTATGATATTGAAAAAATATGAAAATTTCCAAATAGATTACCACCTATTACAAAAGAATCTGAAATTACTAGTATAGAAGATTTCATGGAAGTAAAAGATATATATGAAGAACTTTCAAAACTAAATATGTCTATTTATTCTCCATTTGATTATATATTTCCAAATAAAATTCAATTTTATAGTGATTTATATGATACTAATATATCTGAAAATGTTAATCTTAAACAATCAAATAGAGATAAGAGTCTGCAAAAATTGATGAAAATAAATCTTTTGAAAAGATTAGAGAGTTCAGTTGATTCTTTTAGAATTACATTAAATAAATTTATTTTGAATGTAGGAGGTGTTATTGATAGTATTAATAAATTTGAAACTGAATGAATTAATTTTGAAGCTGATTTTACACAGGTAGATGATGTAAATTTAGATGCAGATAGTGATGACTGGTTAAGTGAAGAATTTAGTATATGAAATAAAGTAAAAATAAATCTTGAAGATATGAATACTTCTTGATGGAAAGAAGATTTAAGTAGAGATTTATCTGTTGCAAAAAGTTTATTAAATGAAATGGATAGAGTTATTCCTGAAAAAGACCAAAAATTACAAGATTTATTAGAAATTATTAAAAATAAAGTTAATAACCCTATAAATCCAGATAATAAAAAAATAATAATTTTTTCTGCTTTTGCAGATACAGTAAATTATTTATATAGACATTTAAGCATTAGTTGTAAGAATAATTTATGATTAGAAGTAGCAAAAATTACTGGTTCAGCTAAAAATGAATGCACATTAAAAATTGATAATCAATTTAATAATTTACTTATCAATTTTTCACCTATATCAAAATGAAGAAAACAAATACATAGCAATGATAAACAAATTGATATATTAATTGCTACTGATTGTATTTCAGAATGACAAAATTTACAAGATTGTGATACATTAATTAATTATGATATACACTGGAATCCTGTAAGAATTATTCAAAGGTTTTGAAGAGTTGATAGAATAGGTTCAAAAAATAAAGATATACAACTTATTAATTTTTGGCCTCAATTATCCCTTGATGATTATATAAATCTTAAAAATAGAGTTGAAAGTAGAATGCATATGCTTGATATGTCTGCTACTGGTGAAGATAATGTATTAACTAATAAATCATCAGATTTAACTTTTAGAAAAGAACAATTAAAAAAACTTAAAGATGAAGTTGTAGATATAGAGGATATGGAAAGTGGAGTATCAATTATGGATTTATGACTAAATGATTTTAGAATGGATTTAGTTAATTACACAAAAGAAAAATGACCTCTTGATGATGTATCTAATTGAATGCATGCGGTTTGTAAAAGCAATCCAGAAAAGTGAATTGAACAATGAGTTATATTTGTATTAAAAAATATTAATAATGATATTAATATAGAAAATACCAACCAATTACATCCATTTTATTTAGTATATATTAAAGAAAATTGAAAAGTTCTATCTAATCATCTGAATGTAAAAAATACATTAGATATATTAAGGTCAATTGCAAAATGAGAAGATGAACCACTAAAAGAAGTATATGATTTATTTAATGAAGAGACTTCTGATTGAAAAAATATGGATAAATATTCAGATTTATTAAATCAATCTATTGACTCAATATTAAATGTAAAAGATGAAAGTGATATTGAAAGTTTATTTACTACATGATGAACATCAGCTCTTGTAAATGATATTAAATGATTAAATGATTTTGAATTAATTGCTTTTGTAATAATAAAATAATATGAATTTTAATTTACCCAAATCTACATTATTAAATAAATTTATACCAAAAAGTATATTTTTTGCAAAAGCAGTAGTTAATTCAAAATTAAAAGCTGATTTTACTGATAAAATACAAAAAATTACTTGGAAATATAAAATATCAGAAGAAACACTCTGAATTAATAAATCTGATAAAATACAGGAAATAGAAATATTTGAAATAAACTTAAAAGAAAAAATAATTCCAAAAAATGTATTAAAAGTAATTGATAAAACTATTCCTTACCCTATTTTATATATATTTACTTATGAAAATGATTATTCTTATTGAATAACACTAAAATGAGAAAAATTATGAAATTATTACTTTTCAGATTGGAATGAAAATATTGAATTTGAATTTAATTGAATAGATATAGAAAAAGTTTTTGAAGATATTATTAAAAAATTTCTAAAAAATGTAGATACTGATGATAAAAAATTTGATGAAATAATTGAAACTGATAATGCAAGAATATTTTTAGAAAAAGAGATAGAAAAACTAAAAAGTAAAATAAAGAAAGAAAAACAATTTAACAAAAAAGTAGAACTGAATAAACTATTACTTGAACAAAAAAGTAAATTGGAACAATTAACTTAATTTATATCATTAAAATAAACAATTTTATGCAAAATCTTGATATGCAAACTCCTGATATTACTTCTATGAATATAGAAAATATAGCAAAACTTTTTCCAAATGTAATAACAGAAAAAGAAGAAAATTGAAAAACCATAAAAGCTATTGATTTTGATTTATTAAAACAACAACTTTCAAAAGAGTTAGTTGAAGATAATGAAGAAAGATACACACTAAACTGGCCTTGAAAGAATGCTAGTTTATTAAAGGCTAATACACCAATAAATAAAACTTTAAGACCTTGTAAAGAAGATAGTGTAGATTTTGATACTACTGAAAATTTATACATAGAATGAGATAATTTTGAGGTATTAAAGATTTTACAAGAATCATATTTATGAAAAGTAAAAATGATTTATATTGACCCACCATATAATACTGGTAAAGATTTTGTATATAGAGATAATTTCAAAGTTTCAAAAGATGAGTATGAAGAAGATTTATGAACAGAAGATGAAGAAGGGTGAAAACTTTTCAAAAACACAGATACAAATGGTAGATTTCATTCAGATTGGCTTTCAATGATGTATGAAAGACTTACAGTAGCAAGAGATTTACTAAAAGATGATTGAGTTATTTTCATGAGTATTGATGATAATGAAGTTCATAATTTAAGAAAAATTACTGATGAAGTTTTTGGAGAAGAAAATTTTATATCACAGTTAAGTGTAATTAATAACTTGAAATGAAGGTCAGATGACAATTATTTTGCAACATGTCATGAAAATCTTTTAGTATATTCAAAAAATAAAATAATTATTAAATGATTTGAGTTAGATGAAGAAGAAATGGATAAAGATTATGATTCACAAGATAATAATTGATTCTATAAATTAATATGATTAAGGAAAACTTGAAAATGATGGGAAAGAGTTCATAGACCTTATATGTTTTATCCTATTTTGGAAAAAAATAATACATTTTCAACAATTACTAAGGATGAATTTAATAATATATATGACTCAAAAAAATGATTTTTTGATGATAGTTATATTTGAGAACTAAAAAATAAATATGAAACATTATGATATAGTTTTTATTTACCTATGGATACTGATTGAAATTTTTGAAGATGGAGATGGTGATTTGAAAGGTTTCATTTAGAAAAAGATATTAATGTAAAAATGAATTCAGCAAATAGTGTTTGCTCTAAAATGAGAGCAACTTATGAGGATTGAAGTATTAGAGTAAAGACTTCAAAAACATTATGGTATAAATCAGAATATGATACAGGAAGTGCCTGATGAGTATTAAAAAAATTATTTAATACAAAAAGTAATTTCTTTGATAATCCTAAATCAGTATTTTTATTAAAAGATATTTTATATATTATTTCTGATAAAAATGATATAATTTTAGATTTCTTTTCTTGAAGTGGAACAACAGCTCATGCAACAATGCAATTAAATACAGAAGACCAGTGAAATAGAAAATTCATTTGTGTTCAAATTCCAGAAGAAACTGATGAAAAAAGTGATGTTTTTAAGGCTTGATATAAAAATATTTGTGAAATTTGAAAAGAAAGAATTAGAAGAGCTTGAAAGAAAATATTAGAAGAAAATAAAGAAGAATTAGAAAAAAGAGAAACTCCACTTGATACTTGATTTAGAGTTTATAAAACTGATTCAAGTAATATGAAAGATGTATTTTATCATCCAAGTGAATTAGAACAAACAAATTTATTAGATGTAGTTAGTAATATAAAAGAAGATAGAAGTAGTGAAGATTTATTAACACAAGTAATTCTTGATTTAGGACTTACTCTTGATATGCCAATTAAAAAGAAAGAAATACTATGAAATACAGTTTATTTTGTAGCTTGAAATAGTTTAGTTGCTTGTTTTGATGAAAATATTAATTTTGATATAGTTGATGAAATAGCAAAAGAAGAACCTTTAAGAGTTGTATTCAGAGATAGTTGTTTTAAGACTGATAGTGATAGAATAAATTTTGAAAATAAATTTAAGAAGATTAGTGGAGAGAGTGATATTAGGGTTATATAGTTTAGTTTTTAATATTTAAAAATATGAGTAATAAAGATATTTTTTTACAAGCAATTAATGATAAAAAAATTGTTAAAATAAAAGTAGATACATATGAAAAATGAATAATTGAAAGACATTGTATTCCTTTTGATTTTTGACCATCAAGAAGAAATCTAAAAGTTAATCCTAATAAATATCATTTTTATGACTTAGATAGTCCAGATAGCAAACATACGCTTTCTATTATTTCTGAACAATTATTAAAAATAGAGATTACAGATAGTATATTTAATCCATGAGATTATGTAAAATGGGAACCTAAATGGTTTATAAAAAGAGATTGGTGAGAATATTCTTAATTTAGTAATTATATTATATGGAAAACTATTTTAATCTAATAAGTGATGATTTATCAGAATTAAAAATTATAGAAGAAAATCAATTTGATTGTATTTTGAAAAATAATCAATGAGATTCTTTTAAGTGATTTATTTTATCGATATCTCCAAATTGAAAATCATATACTATTTGTGATATTAGTTTTCATAAATCTGATGATTCAAAATATAAACCAAGATTAACTTTTAGAAAAACAAATGAAAATTTACAAAATAAATTAGTTGAAAGAAATAATGAGTTTAAAATAATAAAATTTGAAAGGTCAGAAGATTGATATAATGAATTTTGGAAAATGATTTGATTTCTTAATTGATTTAAAGACTTGGTTGATTTATGAGAATTTAATAATCAATTTAGTATTATTTCAGCTGAGGATTTTATTGTTTGATTTAAAGATAAAGAAGTTAGAGATAAAGTTATTGATATAAATAAAATAATTGATTCATCTGAATTATCTACATTAGAGATTGAAACATTATCAAATAATATAGTTTATAAAAAAAGAAAACAATCACTAGATATTTTTGAAAAATTATTAAATAATGAAGAAAATGAAGAGTGAGTAGAATTCATTACTGAATATAAAACTATAAATAATTTAACAAAACAATGAGAAGAAATTGCATGGCATCATTTTTTGAAAGATAATCAGTGGATTTTATGATTAAATTTGCATCTAAAATTTATTGAAGATTTTGAATCAGAATGAAGTGTATGAATTACAAATACAGTTAATACATGAAGTCCAAATGTTGATATTATTGGAATATCTGACTATACAATATTAGTAGAGCTAAAAACAGCTAATAAAAAGATTTTCAAAGATACAAGATGAAACACAAGTAGAGCCCAAACATGGAGCTTTTCAAATGATTTCATTGATTGAATTAGTCAATGTTTAGCACAAAAGACTGAATGGGATAAAACACATAAACTAAAAGATTTAATAATTACAAATTCTGATTGAGAAGGTGAAATATTAGACCAAAATAAGATAAGAACATTAGATTCAGAATGTATATTCATAATTTGAAATTGAAAAAATGAAATACCAAAAGAATCAACTAATACAGATATAATTTTAAAAAGAGATACTTTTCAAAGATATAGAATGAATAGTAAAAATATTACAATAATTACTTTTGATGAATTATATAAAAGGGCTTGTAATATTTTAAAATTAGACATATAATTATTTATAATCAAAAATATGAAACTAAAATTTAAGCAACATCAATATCAAACAGATGCAACAAATGCAGTTGTTAATATTTTTTCTGGTCAAACAAAATGACATAGAAAAGATATAGTTGGAAGAAGTATAGAAGATAAATGAACTTTATTAGAAAAATTAAGTGTTCATGAGATTTTTTCTAATAAAAAATTAGAAATTTCTGAAAATGATATTTTACAAAATGTAAAAGAATTACAAAAAGAACAATGAATTACACCAAGTAAAACATTAGATTCATTGAATTTTACAGTAGAAATGGAAACTTGAACTGGTAAAACCTATGTTTATACAAAGACTATGTTTGAATTAAATAAAAAATATGGTTGGAGTAAGTTTATTATAATGGTTCCATCAGTTGCTATTAGAGAATGAATTAATAAATCACTTGAAATAACAGCAGAGCATTTTCAAGAAATATATGGTAAAAAAATAAGATTTAATATTTACAATACTGCAAATAAATCTAACCTTATAAATATTAAAAATTTTGCAGATACTTCAAATATAGAAGTAATTATTATGAATTATCAAGCCTTTAATAGAAAAGATGATAAAACAGGTAAAATATGATGATGAACTGCCTGAAATAAAATATATAGTATTAATGAAGATTGAAGTAGTCCTATAAATACTATTAAAAGGTCTAGACCAATATTAATTATTGATGAGCCTCAAAGATTTTGAGATAAGGCAGAAAAAACCTTAAATGAATTTGACCCATCTTTTATTTTAAGATATTCAGCTACACATAAAAAAGATTTCAATAAAGTGTATAGATTAGATGCAATTGATGCCTTTAATCAAAAATTAGTTAAAAAAATAAATGTTAAAGCAATAGAAGTAGTTTGAAATAGTTGAACTAATAGTTATCTTTTTTTAGACAAAATTAATATTAGTGCTAAATCATATCCAACTGCTAATTTAGAGTTTGAAGTAAAACAAAAAACTTTAATTAAAAAAGTTATAAGAAAGGTAAAAGAATGAGATAATCTTTTTGAATTATCAAATGAATTAAAAGAATATAAAGAATGATTTATAGTTAAAAAAATAAATTGATTATCAAATAAGATTATTTTTGTTAATTGAATTGAAATCAAATCCTGACAACAAATATGAGAAGCTGATGAAAAACATGTAAGAAGAATTCAAATAAGAGAAACAATAAAATCACATCTAGAAAAAGAAAAATTAATGTATAAAAAATGAATAAAAGTATTAAGTCTATTTTTTATAGATGAAGTTGGGAAATATAGAGAATATGATGGAGTTTGAAACAAATTAAAATGAGAATATGAAAAAATATTTGAAGAAGAATATGAATATGCAGTTGAACAATTATGATTATTTGATACTGAATATAATACTTATTTAGAAAAATTTAATACAAGTGAAATACATAAATGATACTTTTCAGTAGATAAAAAAGGTAAATTTATAAATTCTGATATAAAATGAGATAAAAAAGAATGAATAAGTAATGATGAAAGTGCTTATGATTTGATAATGAAAAATAAAGAAAGATTATTAAATCTTTCAGAACCTACAAGATTTATATTTTCTCATTCCGCATTAAGAGAATGATGGGATAATCCAAATGTATTTCAAATATGCACACTAAAACATAGTCAATCTACTATTAGTAAAAGACAAGAAATTTGAAGATGACTAAGAATATGTGTAAATAAAGATGGTGAAAGAATGGATAAAAGTGTATTAGAAAATGAATTTTTTGATTATAATACATTAACAGTTATAGCATCTGAATCTTATGAAGACTTTGCTAAACAATTACAAAAAGAAATTCTTGAATCATTATCTGATAGACCTACTAAATTAACAGTTGAAGCAATAAAAGATATAGTATTAAAAAATAAAAAATGAGAAAAATTCATTTTTGATAGTGAAACTGCAATGAATATGATTTTTGATTTCAAAATGAAAAATTATGTTGATAAAGATTATAAAATTACAGATAAATTAATAAGTGATATAGAAACTGATAATTTTGATATAACAGAGGATTTAATTCCATTTAAGGATGAATTATCTAAACTTGTATTTAAAATTCATTCTACTGATAAATTCAAGGCTTCTAGTAATGAAAAAGAGGAAAATATTTCAGAAGATAAATTAAAACCAAATGAAAACTTTGCTAAAAAAGAATTTCAAGATTTATGGAATAAATTAAAAGTTCAAACTACATATGAAGTTAATTTTGATAGTGATGAATTAATACAAAAAAGTATTGAAACTATTGATTGAACCCTTGAAGTAAAAAAAGTAATAGTTAGCATAGTTGAATGAGAACAAAAAGATAATATAGATGAAGAAAGTTTGAAATCTTGAAAAAGTTTAATTAAAATTGATACTCAAATTAAAAAAACAGAAACTATTTTATGAACTATAAAATATGATTTAATAGAAGAATTAAGTTCAGGGACTAATCTTACTAGAAAAACAATTGTAAATATCTTAAAATGAATAAATATACATAAATTTAATCAATTTAGAGCTAATCCTGAAAGTTTCATCAATAAAGTTATAAAATTAATCAATGAACAAAAATCAACAACATTAATTAACAATATTACATATTCAAAAATAGATAAAACTTACACTGATGAAATATTTACAGTTAATAATTTCAAAGGTTCATTAAATGAAAATATACTTGAAGTTAAAAAGCATATTTATGATTATGTTAAAACAGATTCAAAAGTAGAAAGGCAATTTGCACAAGATTTAGAAAGTTGAGAAATTTCAGTTTATGCTAAACTTCCTAGTGGCTTCCAAATAGCAACACCTGTATGAAATTATAACCCAGATTGGGCTATTGTATTTGATAAAGAAAATATAAAATATATTTACTTTATAGCTGAAACTAAATGAAGTATGAGTAGTATGGATTTAAAATGAAGTGAAAGTTTAAAAATTGAATATGCTAAAAAACATTTTGAATCTCTTGCATACAATAATGTTAAATATGGAGTTATAGATAATTATGATAATTTATTAAATGAAGTATTAAAATAATGATAAATTTAAAAAATTATAATATCAATGATGATATTGATGAGATAATCGTTGAAACCTTTAATGATTGAAGACCTTGGCTATCTGTTAGACCTATCAATATAAATGATAATAGTTTAGTTGTTATGTTTTCAAAAGATATAAGAAAACAATATCCTGAATGAACTAAATTTAGTGTTAGAGTAAAATATTCTCAAAAAACTTATTCTTCTTGACCTGATAAATGAAAACCTAAGTGAAAGCCATATTTATACTCATACAATGATACTATAAAAGTAATAAATAATTAGTCAATAGTATATTTTTGACAAAACAATTACAAAAATGATACAATTATAAACGTAGTTTTATTTTTGTATTTTTTGTTTTTATGTGAAATGTAAAGAATTTTCAGAAGCTAAGAGCTTCTAGGTATTATAACGTGTATAAATTTCATGAAGATTATTCTAAAAAGAATGATTTATCAGGTTTTATAATGATGTTAGATAATATAGATATTGATAAAGTTAGGTATAGAGATAAGAAAGAATTATTAAAAGTTTTAGAGTATATATTTAAAAATTATAGATTATATAAAGTTGATTCAATTTATTTAAGTTGATTTACTTTTATTAATAAATATACCAATTTTAAGATATCAGAGAGGGAGTATGTTATATTAGAATTAATAATAAGACTAAAAGAGCAATTATGATGATATTATATGTATCATTATAATATTTACTACAATGTTGCTTTAAACTATATTGAAAATTGTAAAAGATATATTATTTTTCATAAGATTTTAAAGGATGATAAAATAAAAGTATTAGAAAATACTGACCCAAAATTTTATAATTTTCCATGAAGTTGTTTATTAAATGATAGATATTCAATAGATAGAGAAAATTATATGAAACTTGTAAAATAAGATTAATTTATATAATGTATTTAGACATAAACAGAAATATCAAGAGTGAATGTTAGAGATAGGCTCGTTAATACATTCCAGCAACCTGCTATTGTAAGGTGCTAATTCCTACCTGATTATTCAGGAAAGATATACAATTCAAAAAATAACTTTTCTATAATTAGGAAAGTTATTTTTTAGTTATAGAAATATGTATTTAAAAGGATTATATATAAGTGGTTGATAATTATTATAGTAGATTTTGGAAGGAAACTATTATTTTAAATATTAATTAAAAAACCATGTTATTAAATAAAGAAGTAAGTAAAAATATAAAAGAAAAAATTAAATGAAAACCATATTCAGATAAAGAATTAGTTCAGTATATATTAGAATTATGTAAATTAGATGATTATATTAGAAATTGATTTAAATGACCATATTATGTTTGATTTTGATTAGATTATTTAATGGATAAATACTTTGATGATTATATTGAATTAGTAAAAGAAATTAAGTGAGAAGAAAAATCTGAAAAAATAAGAGAAAAATTTATTAAAAAAGAAAAATTATTATGTAAATGAATTAATTTTTCAAATAGTTGAGAATTAGAAAATTTGGAAGATATCTGGATTGAGTTAGGTTGAATTAAATAAAAAGATAAACTACAAATTGTAGTTTAATTTTTTATTATGCATACATATTCAATCATTTTAAATACTCATCAGCATAAATTAGTGTATTGTTAATATCTTCTTTACTAAAATTTCATTCATAGAGAGAATTTTTTAATGAATCAAGGTTATGAGGCCTTTTTCTAGATAAGTGTTCTAATATGGTAGTATCTGTTATTAATTTTGAATCATATGTATGAGTTTTTTTCATGATAGTATATCTTATATCTTTTAAAGTTTTTAATAATTCATCTTCTTCTGATGAAAACAATTTTCATTGAGCTTTAACTTCTTTTATTTCTTTTCATTTATTAAATATAGATTTATATTTTGAAGGTAATTCTTTTTTAATATCTTTTTCAAAATCTGATAAACTATATTGATTATAAATATTAACTATATTTGAATAATTTTTTAAGGAAATTCACTCTTTTTCTCAGTAAGAAATTGCAGGTCATGAATATATAGAGGTTGTAATATAATATGCCTTTGTATTAGGGAAATCTATCAAAACATGATAAATACCTCATACAAAACTTCTAATATCTTTTATTCAAAAAGTAGTTCATTTATGTTTCTTACATTGAATTATACAGTATTCTTTTATTCAATCTTTATTAAGTCTAATTCATTTAATATCTACTTCACCATCAGGAGAATACACTTTACTAGGAACCTTCATTTTATATCATAGTTTTTTTTCAAAGAAGAAGGCAATATAGTACTCAAATCAACCTGCTGTTAATTGTTTTCTTATATTATAAACATTAAATGCTGCTTTTCTATCTCATTTTAAATCAATAATTAGTTTTGCTAATTCAGAATTCATTTTTTTAACCATGATGTTTAGTTATTTTTAATATGTTTTAATTTTATCATATTTTGAAAATTAAGTCAAAAATATAGATAGGTATATTAAGTATATAAGTAAGGTATATAGGTAAATATGCTATTGATTTTTTCTTATTTTAGGTTAGACTGATATTTAGATATATTTTCATAATTATATTTATGCAATCAATTGAAAAACAACAAATATTAAAATATTTTAAAAATTGTATAGTTGAGGATTCAAAAGAAGAATTATCAATTGAGCTTGATTTAGAAAAATCTAATGCAAAGAAATTATTTGTACCAGATTTAGATAATGATATTATTTATGATAAAGCATTTACATATACAAGTGATAATTTAAATAATTTTTATTCTACTTTAAGTAAAGAATGAATTTGAAATAAAGAATCATGATTAACTATTAATAATATTGATTCTTTGGATTATTGAAAAAGAGAATATTTTTTAGAAAAATGTTTTGTAGATTATAAAAAAAATAAATCTTGGGATAAGAAAAATAATTCAAGGAAGGATATAATTACTTTGATTGATTTTATTAAGTGGGATAATAATGCTTTAAGGCAAAAAACTATAAAACAAATAAATAATTATATTTATTATGTTAATTCAGATAAAGAATATTTAAAATGAGCTGATTTAATTAATTTGTTTTATGCATGAGATAAAAAAGAAGAAATAGATAAAATTGATTTTTTTTGAAATGATAATTTTTTAGATTTTTATGATAATAATAAAAAAGAAAAATTATATTTATGTTTAGAAAATGTTATCACAGAGAAAAATAAAAAAATAATATTTCAACCATTATATTTTATAGAAGTAGAGATAGAAGAAGATACAAATGAACATTTTTTTACTCTTTCATTATCTGAAACTAATCCATCTTTTAATTTTTATGTTGAACATTTTAATTCTTGAAGTTGAAAGAGAACTAAGTTTTTTAAAATAGAATGAAAACAAGAAAAAGAAGAATGATTTGAATTAGAAAAAGAGATAGATTGATTAGTTAATTTTGAATCAAAAATAGCATTATATAAATCTAAAATTAATAAGAATATTGATAATAGTATTATTAAAAAAACAACATGTTTAATATCAGCTAATGATATATGATTTATTAAAAACTTAATAAAAGAATATAATTCATTAATAGATGATAAAGATTTAAGTAAAATTAGTAATACTTGATTATGATTTTTATTTAATGAAAATAGAAGGAAAGAGTTATATATTGATAAATTTACAACTTCATCTTTATTAAATAGTGAACAAGAAATAGCTGTAAAAGAGAGTTTATGAAATAATTTATCAGTTGTTGTTTGACCACCTTGAACATGAAAATCACAAGTAGTTGTTAATATATTATTAAATGCTTATATAAATGATAAAACTGTATTATTTGCTAGTAAAAATAATA
>Ga0233443_1002473_pt1 | contig 14035 bp, 14 predicted proteins | sample SI_123_September_2_FD_182784 | JGI IMG/M metagenome (GOLD analysis project Ga0233443, IMG submission 182784) | Seawater microbial communities from Saanich Inlet, British Columbia, Canada - SI_123_September2016_200_MG | ecosystem: Environmental > Aquatic > Marine > Inlet | place: Canada: British... | reverse complement strand
GAGTTGTTTGGCGGCGAGAACAAAAGCTGAGCTTCTCCCTCTGATTATTTTACGATTATCCAGGTAGTCCATGTCTGAAGTTCCTGAAGCCAGCCCGGCCATGCAAGCTCTCGCCGATGGTGTTGTGGCAGGTGAGCGCAGGTCGCTGGGCCGTGCCATTACGCTGATCGAATCGCATCGCGCTGATCACCAACTCCAGGCCAGTGAACTGTTGTCCCTGCTTTTGCCGCAATCCGGCAATGCCATCCGTCTCGGGATCACCGGCCCACCGGGTGCGGGCAAGTCTACATTTATTGAAGCCTTTGGGCTGCACCTTGTTGAACAGGGCAAACGGGTTGCGGTGCTGGCTATTGATCCCTCTTCGGTTCGCTCCGGTGGTTCCATTCTTGGCGACAAAACCCGTATGGAAGAACTTTCCCGCAATTCTGCTGCCTTTATTCGCCCATCGCCTTCCGGGGGTACCCTGGGCGGGGTCGCAAGGCGTACACGGGAAGCCATGCTGGTTTGTGAAGCCGCTGGATATGACGTGGTGATCATCGAAACTGTCGGGGTCGGGCAGTCCGAAACTGCCGTGGCCGCCATGGTGGATATGTTCCTGTTGCTGTTATCGCCAGGTGGCGGTGATGAATTGCAGGGTATCAAACGCGGCATAATGGAGCTTGCGGACATGGTTGTCGTCAACAAGGCTGATGGCGACCTGAAACCGGTTGCCGGGCGTGTTGCGGCGGAATACAAGGGCGCATTGGGCTTGATGCGACCTTCCACGCCATTTTGGTTGCCGGAAGTTCTGATTTGTTCATCCTTGGAGAAAACCGGCATGGCCGAAATTCTCGAGGCGATCCTGCGCCACCGTCAGGCTTTCGAAGAGGCCGATGCCCTTGCTGAACGCCGAGCAATGCAGGCGAGGGAGTGGCTGTGGGGTGAAATCGAGGAGAGTCTGGTGGATGCATTCAGGCAGGATTCCGAAGTCGCTGAACATCTGGCAAGCGTAGAAGCCGAAGTTGCCGCAGGACGAATGACCCCGTCTGTGGCTGCGCGTACGCTGATGGCGGCTTTCCGGGGGACTTAAGCAATATTTTATTCCCGGTATTTCCTTGACGCCGTGCGGACTCTGGCTTAAAAAGCGCCGTCCCTGAGCTGAAAGGCCCGGGGATTATGTTTTGCTGTTGTTGAGCCACCTTTATCCATTGTTCCAAGTCATTGGATATGCGCGCTGAGTAAGGCGACCGGGTGATTTCAGGAGCAAACGCTTTTGACAAACAAACACTTTTCGGGAATTTACCCGGAATACCAATTTTCTAAAGGTACCAGAACCATGGCACGACGCTGCGAATTGACAGGAAAAGGTGTACTCACCGGGAACAACGTGAGCCACGCTCACAACAAAACCCGTCGCCGTTTTCTTCCCAACGTTCAGGAAACAAACCTGTACAGCGAGTCCCTGGATCGCACCATGCGTTTCAAGGTAACGGCCCATGCCCTGCGCTCGGTTGAGCACAATGGTGGCCTGGATAACTTCTTGCTGAAAGCCAAGGATGCCCAGCTTTCTGCCGGTGCCCTTCGGATCAAGCGCGAATTGGCCAAAAACGCCAAAGCTGCTGCTGCTGCCTGATCACGGCTCCAAAGCCTGATTTTTCACCCGTGTCCAGAGTCTGGCGCGGGTGAAATAGTTTTTACGGCAGGACATCCAGAGGATATGACGATGACCAACACAAGCACATTCATCAAGGAATTATGGCTGCCAACCCTGGCCATGATTGTCATCGTCGTTGTCTCGAATATTGTCGTCCAGATCCCGATCAATGACTGGTTGACCTGGGGTGCCTTGACCTATCCCGTTTCATTTCTGGTAACAGATCTGACCAATCGCCGCTATGGACCTGCCAAGGCGCGGATGGTGGTGTATGTGGGCTTCGCCCTGGCCGTTATCCTGTCCATTGAATTTGCAGGTGCCCGTATTGCCGTGGCTTCGGGGACTGCCTTCCTGCTGGCGCAATTGTTCGATGTCTACGTTTATAATCGTCTACGTGGCCACGCCTGGTGGCAGTCACCTTTGATTTCGTCTGTCCTGGCATCGGCCCTGGATACAGCCTTGTTCTTCTCCATCGCCTTCTACGCAACGCCAGTGCCATGGGTAACTCTGGGGCTTGGCGATTATGGGGTGAAGCTGGTTCTGGCACTCAGCATGCTGGTCCCGTTCCGGGCCTTGATGCACTATGTCTCACCAGCCGAAATCAAAAGCTGATCTCTGATCAGATTGCCGCGGCAATCGCCTTTGCGACCTGATCAATGGCAACATCACTTTCGTCGATGACCTTTGCCATCGTCACAAATCCGTGGATTTGCCCCTCATAACATTTGAAGGTGACATCAACGCCTGCGTCAGCCATGCGCTCGGCATAGGCTTTACCTTCGTCCTTCAAAGGGTCATGCCCTGCCGTAATAACAATGGCTGGTGGCAGATCCTTCAGATTTTCATGTTTGATGGGGGAAGCGCGCCAATCCTCCCGATCGGCAAGTGAATTCAGATATTGTTCCTGAAACCAGACCATGGATTTTGCGGTCAGGATATGGCCTTCTGCAAAATCAGTATGTGACTGGGTGATCATGTTCATATCGGTTGCCGGGTAAATCAGTCCCTGAAAACGAATGACGGGACCCGCCTGATCCCGGGCCATAAGGGCAATGACGGTCGCGAGATTACCACCCGCGGAATCGCCGGATACTGCCAGGTGATCAGGATCGATGTTGCGACCGCCTGCACCTTTGGCAGCCCATTCCAGGGCAGCATAGGCATCTTCGACAGCGACCGGGAAGGTGTGTTCCGGTGCCATGCGATAATCGACCGAGATGACAGCGAAACCGCCGCTGTTGACCATCCTGCGGCAAACATATTCATGAGAATCCAGATCACCGATAACCCAGCCACCGCCATGATAGAAAAGGCAAAGCGGCAGGATGTCATCTGTTGAAGCGCCTGCAGGTCGATAGTAGCGTGCAGCTATATCGCCGTGCGGTCCTGGAATGACAAGGTTCTCCACCAGACCAACATCCGGCAAGTCGGGCGTCAAGGCGCCGCGTGATTCCGCGTAAAAAATGCGGGCCTGTTCAGCGGTCTTTTCTTCAATCGGGGTTTGACCCATTTTCAAAGCATCAGCAGCTGCGTCAACGATCCATTTGGCGCCGGGATGAAGTGTCATAATGAAGCCCTTTGATTAATGCATGCGTCGCCGCGCCGCCGCCGGCAATCTGGCGAGTGGATCGTCTTCGAATAATTCGGTCAGTTTTTCAAGCATGACGCCGCCAAGCTGTTCGGCATCGACGATGGTCACGGCACGACGGTAATATCGCGTGACATCGTGGCCAATACCGATGGCAACCAGATCAACGGGCGAGCGCGTTTCGATCCACTGAATAACCTGGCGTAAATGCCGGTCCAGATAATTGCCGGGGTTCACGGACAGGGTGGAATCATCAACCGGCGCGCCATCAGAAATCACCATCATGATGCGGCGGTCTTCCTGACGTGCCAGCAATCTTTGATGGGCCCAAAGCAGTGCCTCGCCATCGATGTTTTCTTTCAATAAACCTTCGCGCAGCATCAAACCAAGGTTTTTGCGTGCTCGCCGCCAGGGCTCATCCGCGGATTTATAGACGATGTGTCGCAAATCGTTCAAACGACCAGGGTTTGCCGGCTTGCCATCCGCGAGCCATTTTTCACGTGATTGCCCGCCTTTCCAGGCGCGTGTTGTGAAGCCCAGAATTTCCACGCGAACCGAACAACGTTCCAGCGTTCTCGCCAGAATATCCGCGGACATGGCGGCGACACTGATCGGGCGGCCACGCATGGAACCGGAATTATCCAGCAACAAGGTGACAACGGTGTCACGGAAGTCGGTTTCTTTTTCCCTTTTGAAGCTCAGCGGGCTCTCCGGATTGGTAACGATGCGGCTCAACTTGCCTGCGTCCAGAATGCCTTCCTCAAGATCAAATTCCCAGGATCGTGTTTGCTTGGCCATTAACCGCCGTTGTAAGCGGTTTGCAAGCTTGCCAATCATGCCCTGCAAATGATTCAGTTGCTGGTCAAGATGGGCGCGCAGTCGGGTCAGTTCTTCGTCTTCACAAAGTTCCGTGGCGTAGGTCACTTCATCATAATCAGATGTGTATGGCCGGTACGGTCTTTCGCCGGGCGGGCTGTTGGTCAGATCATCGGGCCACCAGGGTTGCTCGCTGCGACCAGCGTCGTCGTCGCCGGAGGCTTCGGCCTGGTCTTCGCCGACGTCGCCTTCTGCTTCAATTCCGGCTTCGGCATCGCCTTCAGCTGATTCCTGACTATCCGCCTCAGACTGTTCAGGACCATCTTCAGTTGATCCTTCGTCGCTGGCTTCCTGTTCGGCGGCGCCGTCTTCGTCACCATCTGACTGGTCATCCATTTCCTCGCCGTCCCATTCGTCGGCGAGATCCATATCGGCAATCAATTGACGAGCGCATTTGGCGAAGGCCGCCTGGTCGTTAATATTTTCGACCAGATCAGCCAGGTCACCAGCTGCCTTGTCCAGAACTGTCGGTTTCCACAAATCAACGATTGACTGAGCCGCTTCAGGTGGCTTGGCACCTGTCAGACGCTCACGCACAATCAGACGCAAAGCATCAGCCAGCGGGGCATCGGCCAAATCCCGTACGGCATCGAAACCCTTGGTCTTGCAATGGTCTTCCAGGGCTGCATCCAGGTTGTCGGCAATACCCGTCATCCTGGCCGAGCCAATGGCTTCAATCCTGGCAAGCTCGACGGCATCAAAAACCGCCCGGGCATCGGCACCCTGTGGCATTGCCTTGGCGTGTTTACCGGTGTCGTGATAGCGAAGCTTCAAAGCCAATTGATCGGCAGTACCACGAATAGTGGCGACTTCCGCCGCGCCAAGATCTCGTGACGGCATTGGCAAACGCACAGATTCACCGGCGACACCTGGTGCATCCGTAGAGTAGGTTACTTCAAGCTCGTCGCGCGCAGAAATCGCCCGTACCGTCGATGCGACAGCTAGCTTGAAGGGATCAGACGGGTTGTCTTTATCAGCCACGAGGCACTCGGTTCAGTTCTTCAAATTCAGGAGATCGAAATGTTGGCAGCTGATTCCGGCAATTCCTCGCCAAAGGCACGCTGATAATATTCCGCGACAGTAGCGCGTTCGATCTCATCGCATTTGTTCAGGAAGGTCAGACGGAAGGCAAATGGGATATCGTTGAAAATACGTGCATTTTCCGCCCAGGTGATCACCGTCCGGGGTGACATGACCGTCGAAATATCCCCGTTCACGAAACCCTGGCGGGTCAGATCAGCAACGTTGACCATGGCGTCGATAGTTTTGTTGCCGTCGGCATTGTCATAGGTCGGTGACTTTGACAGAACAATCTCAGCTTCCTGATCATGCGGCAAATAGTTCAGGGTCGTGACAATGGACCAACGATCCATTTGTCCCTGGTTGATCTGCTGTGTGCCATGGTACAGACCCGTGGTGTCACCCAGACCAACTGTGTTGGTCGTCGAGAACAACCGGAATGACGGGTGGGGTTTGATGACCTTGTTCTGGTCCAGCAAAGTCAAGCGACCTTCTGCTTCCAGCACGCGCTGGATCACAAACATAACATCGGCACGACCGGCGTCATATTCATCAAAGACCAGGGCCGTCGGAGACTGCAACGCCCAGGGTAATATACCTTCGCGGAATTCAGTGACCTGTTTGCCATCGCGCAGAACAATAGCGTCCTTGCCGATCAGATCGATCCGGCTGACATGGCTGTCCAGATTGACCCGGACACAAGGCCAGTTCAAACGGGCTGCGACCTGTTCAATATGGGTTGATTTACCGGTGCCGTGATACCCCTGGATCATAACCCGGCGGTTGTGCGCAAAGCCTGCCAGAATGGCCAATGTGGTGTCGCGATCAAATCGGTAGCCTTCGTCGATATCAGGCACATGACCTGATTCTGTTGAAAAGGCTGGGACTTCAAAATCGATGTCCAGGCCGAATGTTTGGCGGACAGAAACTGTGATGTCCGGCGAACCTGTTGGGTGGTCATTCGTTTCAACGTTACTCGTCTGGTCGCTCATGGTCATGTGTCCTGGATATCTAGGAGGCCGTGCGGTGAACCTGCGAAAACAGGTGTGCGTGGAAATGAGGCAATAAAGTCAGGCAGGAAACCTGGAATACCTCTATATTTGATGTTCTGTATAATTGGCTAGGGGCTATACGGCAACCTTTACAAATTCTTTGTGTAGATTGACATAATCAACTGTACCCACAAGTCAGCAAGTAATTATAGGCTTTGCCTATCGCCTTGAATTTTTCTTCGGCGGCGGCATCACCGTTATTCAGATCAGGATGATGTTTTTTGGCCAGTTCCTTATAGCGGGACTTGATTTCATCCAACGCGGCCAGGGGCGGTAAATCCAGCTCCGCCAGGGCGTCGCGTTGTTCTGGGGGCAGAGGGCGCAGATCATGTTCGGTTTCGTTGTAACGACCACCAAGTCCCGCCGCATGTAAAATCCCCAGATCATCCTGAATGATTCCGGCGTGTTCAGCTGAGGCATTCAAACCAAGACGCCAGGTCGGGCGATGGCCGGTCACGTCGGCGCGCTGAAACTCTTCAATCTGGTCGCCGGACATGTCTTCAAAAAAATTCCAGGATTTGTTGTATTCCCGGACATGATCCAGGCAAAACCAGTAATGCTCATCCAGCCTGTCTCGTGATTTTGGCGCACGGAAAGCGCCTCCGGAATGGCAATCCGGGTAGTCACAAGTGTTGACCGCTTCTGCTTCGGCCGCGCGTTGAAATCTGGATAATGCCATAGTTGAAATTATGCGGTCTGAGGCCGGGTGAAGCAAGCCGTACACCCGGCCAAACATACTGCATTTCGTGTTATTTTCTGGTCCGGAAAGGGGGATTCGATAAAAGAAAACCATCGGGGTGAAGTGCGTGGCCCCGATGGCTAAAACTGTTAGTTGCCCGTTGTTATGTCGCCGGAAATATGCCGACGATTATGTTGTGGCCTATTCTTCTACCAGGGCCCTGGCGAGTGAGCTCAGGGCGCGTTGATGGCGCTCATTATTGATTTGGCCAAAATTGCGCGCCAGTTCAAGGCACATACGCTGGTGTTGCGATACTTCACTTTTATTACCGGAATCCAGTCCGTCATAAAAATACCCGGTCTGAACACCCAAGGCCTGGCCAATGTCGTATAGACGCCCGGCAGAGACGCGATTGATGCCGCGCTCGTACTTATGTGCCTGTTGATAAGTGACGCCGATTAGATCAGCCATTTGCTGTTGGGTCAGACCCATCATCGTGCGTCGCTCGCGAATGCGCTGGCCGACATACAAGTCTACTTCGCGCGCCCGTGTTTTTGCCGGAGCTGCGATATTTTCATTCGACTCGTGGTCGTATTCCGTTGCAAGTGCTGTCATTAGCCTGTCCATTCAGTTATTCTGTCATTTCCTATTAACTTAGAAGTTAACTCGGGTAATATGATATCACAAGGACAAAATATCCACATTTTTTTGGCAGTTTTTAGCCATTATTTTCTGAATGGGTATTAATTTGACTAAATAACATACTATTTCAGTCAGATATATGAGAATGAAAAATCATGCAATCAGCAGTTTCTTAGCCTGTTGACAGATGCCTTGATCCTGGCCATTTTTCCGGCTTCACATTTCAGGAGAATTCACGATGACGACAGCGGACAAAACGACGATGGCAGGCCGTATCCACGAAAAACTGACCGCTGCGTTTCAGCCTCAAATGTTGGAAGTTGAAGATGAGTCCTGGCGCCATGAAGGCCATTCCGGTGCCAGGCCGGGCGGTGAAACCCATTTCAAGGTTGAGATGGTGTGTGAGGCCTTTACGGGGAAAAGCCGGGTGGCGCGCCAACGTGACGTTTATCGCACGTTAAAAGAAGAAATGGACAGCACTGTTCACGCTTTGGCTTTGACGACACGTGCGCCGGGAGAGTGATCTGAACGCTTTTCAACTGGCGACTACGATTTCCGGAACAATACTGGCCTGAAGATACCGGGTTTTCGATGAAGACCGCCGGAATCCGCTTGATTGGCCAAAATCACAACCAATGATATATGTTCTAGTATTTATTATCATAAAATGATTGTGACTACTGATTAACATGTGATAAAAATTGCGTGTGGAAAATTTATAAACCTCGCCTTTTTGGATTAGTTTTGTTCTGAAAGTTTGTCAGTGAGTACAACCGTCAGCAAAAATGTCTTTGTCGGGAACCAGCGTACCAGTGTTCGACTCGAATCTGTTGAATGGGATGCGCTGGAAGAAATTTGCCGTGATAAAGGCTGCAGACTACGGGATATCTGTCTCGAAGTTTCAGGTAACCGGGATCAGGGGCGCTCGTTTACATCTGCCTTGCGAGTTTACTGCCTGACGTATTTCCGAAAAAAATCGCAGCTGGTTACGCAAGGAAATCCGCAGGGCGGGCAGGCTTGACTACTTCTGCCAAACCCGGAAACAGTTAAATAATCAGCAACAGCAGGGCAGGCAGCGTCAAAAATGACAACGCTGTCGAGACAACGACCATGCCGGCAACATCGCCAGGTGAATTGTTGTAACGCTGGGCAAAAAGATAGTTGAAGACGGCCACTGGCATCGCAGAATCAAGAATAACGACGCCGCGGGCCGTGCCTTCAAGTCCCAGCAACATGGACACGCCCAGACCAACAGCCAACCCCATGCCCAGGCGAAATACTGAAAGCAGCGTGGCCCGCCCAAGGCGCGTAATTTTCAGGTTGGCCAGAGACACACCCAGGGTCATGAGGATCAAGGGAATTGTCAGGCTGCCAACCAGGGACGATGTGTTGGCCAACCACAAAGGTACTACCATGTCGGTTGTCATAAAAATCAGGGCGATTACTACAGCATAGATCAAGGGCGTTTTTAGAAGTGCAACGGGTGACGATTCGCCGGAACTGATCCACTGACCCAGGGTAAAATTGCTGATCGAAGTTACGGTGAAATATGCGATCCCGAGTGCAAGGCCCGGTTCACCGAAGGCAAACAAACACAACGGCAGCCCGGTATTGCCTGAGTTCGGGAAAATCAGTCCGGGCAAATAGGTTTTCAATGGCAGGCGCAGCACCCACAGCAAGGGGATGCTGGCAACAATAAATCCGGCCAGTGCCAGCACGGCAGCTCCGGCAATTTCTGTGAAAGCAGCACCGTCCAGACCGGTCCTGGTCATGGTCGAAAAAACAAGCAGAGGGGTGCCGACATAGTAAGTCAGTTTGGTGATAAAGCCTGTATCCCAGGCTTGCTTGCGACGCGCCCAGACAAAGCCGATACCGACACTGATCAGCACCGGCGCCATAATGGCAATCAGCTGATCCAGCACCTGTTAGCTGTTTTCGGGGACTGTCGCAATCGGCGGCGTAACACGCAGGCTGACGATCTGATTGCGCTGGCGGCGTAATATTTCAAAGCGAAAGTTGTGAAAGGTAAAGCGTTGTCCAGGCACCGGAATAACGGCAGCCTCATAAACCACCAGACCGGCGATGGTTGAGGCCTCTTCGTCAGGCAGGTTCCAGTCATACAGGCGGTTCAGGTCCCGTAAAGTCGTTGAACCATCAATGATGTAGGAGCCGTCGGTTTCCTTGCGGATGCCTGCAACATGTTGATCATGTTCATCGGAAATATCACCAACAATTTCTTCCAGAATATCTTCCAGCGTGACCAGGCCCATCAAGGCACCATATTCGTCCACGATCAGAGCGAAATGGGCGCGCCGTTGGCGGAAGGCATTCAGTTGTTCGCGCAAGGTTGTGGTTTCCGGCACAAACCAGGGTGCAGAGGCGACGGCCACAATATCCAGGTCGTTCAAATCACCTTCATGCGCAGAAATCGCCCGCAAGACGTCTTTTGCATGTAATACGCCGACAATATCATCAGCATCATTGCGATAGATGGGTAGTCTTGTGTGGCTGCTGCCGAGCACCTGATCGACGATTTCCGAGGTGGTATCGTCCGCGTTGATCAGTTCCATATTTTTGCGATGGATCATGATTTCATCAAGGGCGACATCGGACAAATCAAGGATTGAGCCAATCATGTCGCGCTCATGCTTGACGATGTTGCCATCCATGCTGTGCAGATCAACTGTGCTGCGAATTTCCTCTGCGGCGCTGGTCAGTTGTTCGTTGGCGCGAACGTCAATACCAACAATCCGTAAACTCAGGCGCACAATAATTTGCAAAAAACGGGTGACCGGAGAAAAGACGAAAACGAAGGCGCTGATCACGGGAGCGACAGCCAGGGCAGTGCGGTCCGGTTGGCGAAGGGCATAGGTTTTGGGCATGATTTCGGCGAATATCAACACCAGGGCGGTCATGCCAATGGTGGCATAGGCAACACCGGCGTCGCCGAAATATCCGATCAAGATGCTCGTTGCCAGGGCAGACGCCAGAATATTGACCAGATTATTGCCAAGCAAAATACTGCCGATCAGGCGGTCTTTTTGTTCGCTCAGGCGACCGACAATTTTGGCGCGTCGGTTTCCCTTGTGTTCAAGATGATGCAGGCGGGCGCGACTGGCCGCTGTCAGGGCAGTTTCAGAGCCCGAAAAAAAGGCTGACAAGACAAGCAGAACGACAATTGCCGCAATGGAAATTAACAGGCTTACGTCCACTAAAGTCTCTGATTGCCCCCTCGATAGCGCCCAACACGGGCCAGGTCGACACGATCAAGCCGTGTCCCGGTTATATTAGGCGATTTTTGGATTGATGCAAAAGTATTAACGTGATCCGGGAAATCCATCGACGAAGACGGCTGCTCTATCGAAGGGCTATTTTGTGATTTCGTGCGCCAGAAATTCCTGCAAGTCTTCACCGTCGACCTCACGTGTGACAAAAGCCTGACCGATGCCATGAGCAAGAATGAAGGTCATCTGTCCGGCGCTGACTTTTTTATCCTGCCCCATATGTTGAAACAGTCTTTCCGCAGTCCATTCGCCACTTTGGCTCTTGCCTGGAATATCAGAGATAAAAATCGGCATGCCGCACGTTAATAAATGATGTTGCAGTCGTTCGGCATCAGATTGTGGGCATAAACCAGCATGTACAGAATAATCAAACGCCATGCGCATACCGATGCTCACGGCTTCCCCATGGCGCAATCCGTCGCCGTAGCCCATTTCAGCCTCCAGCGCATGCCCGAAGGTATGCCCCAGGTTCAACAGGGCCCGGTTGCCGGTTTCCCGCTCATCCCCGGCAACGACACGCGCCTTGGCTTCGCAGCTTTTAACCACAGCGTGTTGGCGCAAATTGTTGTCACCGTTCAGCAAGGCGGGACCGTTTTCCTCCAGCCAGGCGAAGAATGCAGGATCATCAATTAAACCGTATTTTATAACTTCAGCGTATCCGGCGTTAAGCTCCCGCGGCGGTAATGATTGCAAAACTGAAATATCAGCGATGACAAGCTTTGGCTGATGAAAGGTGCCAATCAGGTTTTTGCCTTGCGACGCGTTGATCGCGGTCTTGCCACCAACAGAACTGTCAACCTGTGCCAGCAAGGTTGTCGGAATCTGGATAACGTCGACCCCCCGTCGCAGGATGGAAGCCGCAAATCCGGTCAGGTCGCCAATAACGCCACCACCTAGTGCAATGACAGCGTCGTTGCGCTCGATCCTTGCGTCGATCATTTGCGCCAGCACTGCTTCCAGTTGCTGAAAATTCTTGCTGGCCTCGCCAGCCGGGACGACGATGGTCGACCACGGGATGCCCGTGTCTGTTAATGACGCCGTCAGGGTTTCAAGATGCAATCCGGCGACCTGGTCGTCCGTTACGATGATAACCCTGGCAGATTCAGCCACTGATAAAACCGGGCGGATCAGTGACCCGGCATCATGCAGCAGGTTTTCGCCCACAATGATGTCATAGGATCGATCACCAAGATCGACCCTGCCCGATGTCGCGACGGAACTCATGTCTGCTCTCCGTGGTTTTCCACAAGTGCCTTCATGGCCCTGTCGACAACAACACTGTGGGGAGAATCGTCTGTTTCAACGGATATATCAGCAGTCTCGTACACCGGGTAGCGCTGATCCATCAGGTTTTGAAGAATTTCCCGCGGATTGCCATTGTTGAGCAAGGGACGGTGACTGCGCCTGCTTGTGCGCTGAACCAGGATTTCCAGATCGGCACGCAGCCAAAGGGAATACCCTTTTTCCTTGATCAAGGCGCGCGTGGTTTCGTTCATGAAGGCACCACCACCCGTTGCCAGCACGCAAACCGGCCCATTTAACAGACGCTCGATGACGCGGCGTTCGCCATCCCGAAAATAGTCTTCGCCATGTTCATCAAATATTTCCTGGATGGAACAACCGGCGGCAGCTTCAATTTCGTTATCGGCGTCAACAAATGGCAAGCCCAGACGGGCTGCAAGACGTCGCCCAATGGTACTTTTCCCGGCCCCCATCAAGCCAACAAGAACCAGTGACCGATCCAGCTCAGGCAAGGCGCCTGTGGGCTGATCATCGTCATTGGTGCTGTTGTCTGTCATGCGTGGCTCCTGGTTTCAGCGTTTGGCAGCGGCAGTCGTTGATCACAATTCCCCGAATAGGTAGACTGACGCAACTTTGCCACAATTCAGAGACACAATTGTCGCAAGATCAATGTTCGGTAGCGTCTTTGACCTTGTCGGTGTAAGGGTGTATCTGCTGGTTCCGGCAATTGTTATGACCGTAATAAATGAGCGTACCCCTGAATTGCAAGGCAACGGGGGCATATAAAGAAAGAAATATGGGGCCGATGTACCGGACAACATTCATTATCGTTATTTTGCTTGTGACGGTTGTCGTCGGCGGCGGTGTCTTCCTCGCCACATGGGACATCCCCGCACCCTCGGAAAAGGTCGAGAAAGTCCTGCCCGACAAACGGTTCCCACGCTAGGCCCAGAGATATGCATAAAATTGGTCATCTGAGTAACCATCGGACGTTCCGGGTTCTGTCTGCTGCAGTCCTGCTTGTTGTCACAGGGGCACTGATAAGCCCGGCCATGGCTGGCAATCCGGTTAAACTGATCCCTGGCCAGCCCACACAACCTACGACACAGCAAACATCTCCTGACCCTGCAGCACCGAAGCCAGTGCCGGTACTGGGGCAGGTACCGGCCTCGACGGCGGCACCGATTGAAGTTCAGCAAGTCCCGGCGGCCCGTGCCCCGCGTGCGCTGATCGCACCGAAACAACCCGTTGAACCAGAGAAACCGCGTCGTGTGATGACGCTGACAATTTCCAGACCCAAGTCTGCAGCGACCAAACCGGCATCAGATGACAGCGCTGCCAAACCCGCTGCCAACATTTCCGGTGGCGTGGTTGTCGGGGAGCTGACAGAACTGGATCCTTCTTCGGTTGGATTGCTTGATCCGGGCAATGGCGGTTTTGGTCCACACATGTGGCAAGGCAGCGACCGCACCCGCATAGAGACTTTGTTGCCACGCCTGCCAATGGGGTCACTGTCACTGACGATGCAATCACTGGCACGGCGTTTGTTGCTATCCACCAGTGCGGTGCCAGCGGGCAAAGCCGTTGCGCCCAGCTTGTTGGGTTTACGTGTTGAACGCCTGGGCGCTGGTGGTCTGACCAATGAGACAAATCAGCTTCTGAGCCTGGTTCCCGCCCGCCTGAGCGATCCGGCTTTTATCAAGGCCAAAATGGAAGGGCTTCTGCTGAGCGGCGATCGGGCTTCATTTTGTGTCCGTATCGAAGGGCTGGTTGCAGAAGACCCGAACCCTTACTGGCTCAAAGGCCTCGCTTTTTGCAAGGCGCTGGAAGGCGAAGCCGAAGCCGTGGATATGGCGGTGTCAATTTTGCGGGACCAGGGTGTAACTGGCGACGAAACCTTTTTCACCCTGGCACGTGCCCTGACCGGCGATGAGCAAGCCATTGTTCAAAGTCTGATCGACCCGTCACCTTTGCAGCTTGCGATGTTACGGGCAGCCCAGCAGCCCTTGCCGGCGGATG
>Ga0233443_1002471_pt1 | contig 14046 bp, 22 predicted proteins | sample SI_123_September_2_FD_182784 | JGI IMG/M metagenome (GOLD analysis project Ga0233443, IMG submission 182784) | Seawater microbial communities from Saanich Inlet, British Columbia, Canada - SI_123_September2016_200_MG | ecosystem: Environmental > Aquatic > Marine > Inlet | place: Canada: British... | reverse complement strand
ATTTAGAATCAGGAGATAAAGAGTTATCAACTAAATTATTAAATATATTTAAAATAAAAAAATATGAAAAAGAATTTAAAGAATTTAAAGAGAAGATAGAATTATTATAATTAATAATGTAAAGATATAAAAACCATACCTTTTATTGATAGGTTTGATTACTTTTAACCTACATTTAAGGTATACTTGTATATAATTATATATACAAAAGGCTAATTATGACAATAGATAAAACAACAAACAATTTCACATTTGATTCAGATTTTTTTGATAATACTAAATTTAAAAAAGTAGATTTTCCAAATAGTATTGCTAACAATTTCTTATTTGATATGAAAATGTTTTTAACTAATAAAAAATGTACTTTCAACATTTTTAAAGATTGGACTAATGACGATCACAATGTACTAATTATTGAGTTTACTTTTGATAATAAAATTTCAATTGACTGGTTAGAATTATTTTTATTTTCTGAATCTAACCTTTCTAATATAACTTATGCTTTTAAAAAAGAACATCTTGAACATCTAGGTTATACATCAAACTCTATTTTTAAAAGAACAAGAAACTTTCCTAGTTCTTTTAGTAATTCTGGATTGTTAGAGATTGATTTAAGAAAAATGGTTATTTAAGTTCTTTTTTATAGTAAAATAAAAATAAAAAGAAGTAATATCTTCTACAAGGAAATTATATGATTCTTGATTCTGAATTATTATCTAATAATATTAAAAAAAATGATACTTTACTTAAACATGATAGTATTGAAAAACTTGACATTTTAAAGCAAGGGGATTATGATTATTTTTCACATGGTTATTCTCTTAGTAATAATAAATTAATTAGTTCATCTGGTAACACTATTGATAAGTTAGGATTTATCTTTTCTTTGGATTTTGATACAGACACTTACACTTTACATAAACATGGTAGTATTGAAAACCTTAATGAAATTTTCTCACATTTTTCACAATTAAATGAACTTATTGATAGTAAACATTACTTAATTGAAATGCCATTAGAAGATTATAAGTGGATACATGCTTTTTCACAACATTCTTTGAGTAATTGGATACCTGCTTACCTTTGGTTTTTAGAAAATAGACAATCTGTCTAATAATAATAACACTTTAGTATCTTTATAATAAGTTAAATGAAAAAGGATTTTAAATGATAATGCAACTATTTTTTGCAATTTTAATACTTTTTTTTATTTTGGGAAACTTAGATAATTTTAATCAAAAGAAAAAATATAATGGAAAATTAGAAGGAAAAATAGGTTCAATATTATTTTCTATTGTTTTTTTATTCGGACCTTATTTAATAGTCTATATTTCTTAAATTTATTATTTTCTCTTATCTTTGTAGTTTGGATATAACATCTTTATTAAAAAGGTCAATTGAAGTTTAAACTAATCTGTTTTTAAGTTATATGTTAGTATAATTATACATATAAAAAAGGAACTTAAAGGAAAACTTATGAATAAACTTTTAGACTTAGAACAAACAACTGCTAATTATCTTCAATTAACTATAATAAATGATTTATTAGTCAATTACTTTCTTTTACCTAATTTAAATATTTTAGAAAATGAAGATTTTACTATTATTGAATCTGGTGAAAAACAAAATACAACCTATATAGAACATAACTTAAAAACAGAAGATTTATCTATTCTTAACACTATTCTTTTATTGATTTATAATGAAAATATAACCAAGATTTTTGAAGTCTCTTTTTATATTGAAAAAGTAGATAACTACTATTATATTCAAGTAAAATTTTTATTTAAAAAAGATTTACAAAAATCTTGGTTAGACTTATATAATTTTTTAGATCCAGATGATGTTTTTAAGACTGATTAGTAAATATATATCTTTAAAAGTAACAAATTTTGTTACTTTCATATTCAATAGTAACAAATTTTGTATCTTTTATCTTCAGTAATCACTTATTTTACTTTTTTATTGTATAATCCTTTTAAAGAAAATAGGAATTAATAAATAATTATGCAAATTCTACCATTAACAACAAAAACTTTACCTTCTGCCATAAAACTAAGAGATTCTATCTTTAAAAATATACCTATAAATGATGTAATCACTTTAACTGGTATTTATTCTGAACTTGGGGATATTGATACAGCTTGGTTGGGTTGGTTTGGGGTTGATGACTCTATTAGAAATAATGGAATTGGTCAAAACCTTCTAGACTTTTCTATTAATCAAGCAAAAAAATTAGATTTTTCTCACTTAAATATTTCATCATAAACATTCTTTTTTACAAGTATTAATACTTTCTAAATATTTATTTTTACTATATACTTTTATTCTTGCTACTAATAAAGTAGATATAATTTTATTCATCATTACTTTATACTAATTATCTGATTTTAAAACATTATCTTTACCTAAAATTCCTAATTTTAAATTCCCTCTTTTAGAACAAGCTAACTTTATGTTCTTTGAATGTTACAAAATAAAAAAAGCACCTGATTTTTCAGGCTCTTTTAATTTATCACAAATCAATTCTATGTTTGAAAAATGTGTTTCTTTGAAAGATTTTCCAAATATTAATAATGATAATATAATATTAAAAAATTACCTTACTTTAAGTTATTCTAAGTTATTCTATCAAGAATAATAATTAAAAAATAAAATTATAAGGATTTAATTTGGCTGGTGTAAAATTTGAAGCAGGATTAAAAAACAATGGAATAGGTGGTTGGTGTATAGACCTTACTGATACTTTAGAACCTGTAACTGTAAGATGTGAAAATCTAGAAGTTTTCTCTGAAAAAGTATCTGAAATGGGTGCAGAGTATGGAAATGATATTGAGGTAGTTTGGAGTGCAGCAGAAGACTCAAACCCTGTGCACATGCAAGAACTTAGAGTTGAAATGTTAGCATATCAAGAAAAATATAAAGATGAGATTGATAAAGAATTAAAAACAAGAGAAGATAATTCAACTCCTGAATCTGGATTTGAAGATTTTAATCCAAATAACTAAGATGCAAAATGAATCTAAATAATATATTATTATGGGATATAGAAAACATATCTTATAAAAGATTAGATGAAATTGAAAAAAAAATAGATTCTCAATATGATAAAAAATATATAATTTCAAAAATCCAATTTAATTCAGTGATTTTAAAAAAATTAATTGAACACAATTATATTGCTTTATCTGCTTTAAAAGATGCTGATTCTTCCATTATTAATGAAATTCAAAAAATTTCGAATGATGGCTCAATTACAATTATATCAAATGATAGTGATTTTGTTTCAAGCATTAAAAAAAGCTTAAAAAAAAACATAAAAGTAAAATGGATTGTAGAAGATAATAATAAAAAAAGAATATTAATGAAATCAGATTTATCTTTTGAAAACTTATCTTTTGAAATTTTAAAAAACACAAATAATATTAGTAATAATACAAAGAAATTAAACAATTTTAAAAGATATGAAACTAATGCTGAAAAAGCAGAAAAAGGAAAAAAGTTATTTTTTAACTCTCCTAAAAGCAAGCATTCTATAAAAATACAAAAAGAAATTGAATTTTATAAAAACAAAATAGAAAAAGCTGAAAAAAGAGATTATCTTAAACAAATAAAAGAAAATAAAGAAAATAAAAATCCTATTATTTCAAGTTGTGAAGTTTGTGAATGCCCTAATAATGAAAAAAAAAATATTGGAAAACTCAAAAAAGTTTTTTATGTAAATATATGTGAAAACTGCTTTGATTTTTATAAAAATAAAAATTCTGAAAAGAAAAGAACAGCTATAAAGTTTCAAAAATGGAAAGAAAAAAATCAAGATAAAATAAAACTTTTAAAAATGACAACTGGAGATCAAAAAAACTTTATTTTTGAGCAAAAAAAGCAAAAAATAATCAATGAATATCAAAAAAAAGAATATAAAAGAAGATTAAAAACACTTGAAACAAGAAAAGAGAGAGCTAAATGTAATATATGCACTAAAAATGGAGAAGTTTATAAACAATTTCATTTTGAAGAAGAATATTTATGTTCAAAATGCTACAAATTATTTATTTATGAAAATAAAATAAGTAGAAACCCTGAATTAAAATCATTATCCCATAATGAGAGATATTTAAAATTTAAAGAAGACAAATTATGGATTCATGCAAGAGATGGATATTTAGATTATACAGGGGTCTCACAAGTTAAACTAGTAGAAGAAGTTATAGATTTAAATAGATTACCAAATGAAATTAATGCTCAAATAGATAAACTAAAAACTAAATCTATGAAAAACATAAAAAAGGCAAAAAAGACTGAAACAGAAGATTTTTTAAGTAAAGGTATTTTTGACAATATTTCTAAAGAAGACTTAGAAAAAATTAAAAGAAATTAATTTTTTATTTTTTAACAACATGAGTCCTTTCATAATAATATAATTTCCATATACATTTTCTCTATTCTTTTTTTGATATCTTGCATATTCTTTGATTTTAATGCTTGATTTTTTTCTCCCCAACCATTATCTTCCATATATTCTTTGATTTTTTCTTTTCTTAACTACTGTTAATGACCCTTTTTCTTTTTATTGGCTATTTCTAATTTTTCTTGAGCATTAAATCATCTGAATAGATACTTTTTTTAAATGCTAGAAAATGTACAAAAGCAAGTATTATAAAAGAGTATTGATTTTAACCTCAATATTCAAGATTGAGGTTATTCAAATTATCCAGTAACTTCTATCAAATCTTTTGAGTCAGTCCCAACTGCTAAACTTCTTCCATTCGGAGACCAAGTAGACCAATCCACTTTATTTTTCTTACCTTTTCTTTCAGTAATAATATAACCAGACACTTTAAAAGAAAAATTAGTTGTTCTTTCAACTTGTTCTATTATTACTCTTCTATCATCTCTAGTTTTATATTTTTTACCTGGTTTTATTACTGTATTATCAATAGAAATTACTTCAAAATTTTTTTGGGTATAAGGTCTCTTTATATATTTCTTATCTACAAAAGTTATATTTTTAATTGCTAATTTTTTAGCTTCTCTTTCGTTAGAACCTCTAAATTCACATATTATATTTTCTTTATAATATTGATTAAAATATTTCATTTTATATAAAAACATATAATCTCCTTATTTTTTTATGTTAATATAATACATTAAAACTACTTAAAAACAGTTTAAACGAACAAAGAACCTATATTTGCTTAAGAAGTTTCTTCTTTTGTTAATATTTGGTAAGTTTCTAAAATTATTCTTATAGTCATATTAAGTTATTATTTAGCTTTATATAGGTATAATTATATAGATAAAAAGAAAGGCTTAATATGACTACAAGCACACAAAAAGTCCAAAGTTACTTACAAGAAATTCTAAAATTAGAAAAAGAAATCTATACTTTACAAAATAATTTTTTAAAAAATACTAAATCTAAATTTAACTTAACTGATTTTTTTACTTTTGAAAAAACCAATTCTTTATATGAAATTACACGATTAGGCAATATTAATTCTTCTTCTGATTTCAAAAATGTTGTTGCTAGAAATATTATTTACATGCATGATTTTTATTCAAAAACTGATGAAAAATATTCAAATATGTTAGATGCAGAAGCAGGCTTTATGTATATTTATAAGTTCCAAGAATGTGGTAAAAATGGTAGAGCTAAAAAAATTGGAGCTAGAGTTAATTACTTTACTGAATATGAAGTTAAAAAAATGCTTGAATCTGGTAATATGACTCAAGTTTTTTTCAAAGGTTAGAAATGATTGAATTATTATATCATTGAAGAATGTTATAATTCTTTTTGTTGTTGTTGATACAATGATGATTGTGGAGATAATAACATTGAAGAAGTTATTGAGGAAATATATAGTTTTTTAATGCAACAAAAAATAAAAAAATTGAAAATGCAGTAATAAGTGGAACAAATACTTCTGAATAAGAAGTATTTGTGAAAAGAAGATAGGAAAATAAATAATGAAAAATTATACTTTAATTAAAAATTTGTTTTTGAGAATATTGAAAAAATATGATTCAATTATATTAAAGTTAAATAATAGATTTTTAATTTTTATTTTAAATATACTTCCTTTTCTTTTTTTAGGTTTATCATTAGGAGATAATGATTTTAAAGAATTATTTAAAATTGGTATTTTTATTAGTATTTTAAATAATTTATATATATTAAAAATAAAATTAAACTTCTTAGAAGATGATAATGATAAAAAAAGAAAAAAAAGGGAAGATGAAAGAAAAAAAAGACAAAAAGATTATTATCAAAAAATTAATAAGAACTTTTATAATGGTGAAATAGAAAATATGAAATCAGCATTAGAATATATATATAATACAAATTATGAAGAAATATTAAAGAAAATAAGTAATATTAATTCAAATGAGAAACTAAAACAAATGATTAAAAGACAATATAAAAAAAGAGCAAAAGAGGTTCATCCTGATTTAGGAGGTGATATACAAAGTTTTAGACTTTTAAATGAAAAATATGAGTTTTTACTAAATTATTTTTCATAATGACAAAACATTTTATAATTTAAGAATTATAAAAACAAAAAGTGAATATATTAGTATATAATGTATTCATTAAAAGAAGCTCTTGTGGTGAAATTGGTAAACACAGAGGATTCAAAATCCTCCGACTGTAATGGTCTTGTCGGTTCGAGTCCGACCAGGAGTACCATAATAAAAAAACTAAAATAATTTTATACTTAGAAAATTTAAAAATAAAACTAGTTTTCAATTTAAATAAAATCTCTAACAAAAGACAATATATCTATCATTTTTTATTTACATAAATATAAAAATTTGGATTTTAAAATTAAAATTTTTTTAATTATATTAAAGGAGAAATTATGAAAATAAATAAAAAACTTAAGTTAGGGACATTAGTATTAGGCTTGTCATTTGGTTTACTAAATGCAAGTGTAAATGGAACAGGTTGTACTGGTTGTCATGGAGTTAATTGGGATAAAAAAGCATTAGGTAAGTCTTTAAAAGTATCAGAAATGACCAACTCAGAGATAGAGAAGGCATTAATTGGATACAAAGAAGGGACTTATGGTGGCCAAATGAAAGGACTTATGAAAGGACAAGTAAATAAGTACTCAAACAAAGAAATGTCAGATTTTTCAAAGACTATTGGTAAAACAGATAGTGCTACAGTAAAAGAAACAACAAAAGTAGTAAATCCAACAAAACCACTGGTTAAAAAAGAAAGTATAAAATTACCAGAAAATGGTGATATAAAAAAAGGTCAAAAGTTATATTCAAAAAAGCTAAAAAAAGATTGTAATATAACAGGAGCTAAAATAGCTTCAAAACATACTCAAGATGAATGGTCAGAGATTTGGACTAGCAATAACTTCAGTTCAGAAATAAAAACAATTTGTCCAGATGTTAGAGAAAAGTCATTAAAAGAAAAATATTTACCTCACTATTACCAATTCTTATTTGAGTATGCTTCAGATTCAGGAAATGTCCCAAGTTGTTAACAAATTGAAAATGGAGATTTAAATGGATTTAACAATTCAAAGGTTTCTATATTTATCATAGAAACCTTTGAAAATCTTTTTAACCTTTTATATTTATTAAAGGTTTAACTAAAGTCACTACTTCAACTAAATCTTCTTGATTTTTCATAACTTCAAAAATGTCTTTGTATGCAAAAGGAGATTCATCTAAAGTATCTGTTTTTATTTTTGCTTTAATACCTTTCATAGTATCTTTAAAATCTTCAAGTTTTAATAACTTTTTAGCTTTTTTTCTTGAATAAACTCTACCTGCTCCATGAGAAGAAGAACATAAAGATTTTTCATTACCTTTACCAAGAACAATAAATGATCCATCTCTCATATTTCCTGGAATTACTCCATACATTCCTGCTTCAGCATGAGTAGCACCTTTTCTATGAATCCATAAATCATCTTTTAATTCAGCATGATTATGATTTCTATTTATAAATACACCTTCAGTTTCAAAATCTAAAGAGTGGTCAGTATCAAAACACTTATTAAGAATATTATGAACAACAGAAATCATTTCTTTTCTATTTGCTAGGGCAAAGTCTAATGAAAAGTTTAAATCTCTAATATAATCAAGTCCATTGTCTGAATCAACATGAAATGAGTGATTCCCTTGAATATTGTCTACTCTAACATTAACTAATTTTTCAATATTTTTTTCTACATTAGTTTTTACATATATTTCCATTTTAGTTTCATAACCAATAGGATTGTGAATTAAAATATTCTTGTTTTTAGGATTAATGACAAATTCATTTCTAAAATATTCTTCAAATTCTAATTTTCTCAATTCTAAATTTAGTGAATTTCTGTAAGCCAAATCAATATAATGTTCAGCAATTAACCCACCAACTCCTCTAGAACCAGAATGAACAATAATCCAAACATTATCTTCATCATCATAACCTAATTCAAGAAAATGATTACCACCCCCAAGAGTACCTAATTGGTCCCCCCCTTTTTTGTCAAAAATATCTTGAGCTTTTTTAGAAATATTGTGATTATGTGAAAATATTTTTTTATCTCTATTTTTACCTCTACCTACAGGTAATTGAGAATTAATTCTTTGGTAAATCAAATTTTCTTTTTTGATGATGTCATCTTTTTTAAAAGAAGTTTTTAAAGCACCTAATCCACAACCAATATCCATGCCAACAAAAGCAGGAAAGATGTGGTCTTTACTAGCAATTACTCCGCCAATACATAAAGAATAACCAGTATGAGCATCAGGCATTAATGCTCCTTTAACCACAGAAGGTTCACTCAAACAATTCATAAATTGTTCTAATGCAGAATCTTCTAATTCATTAATAAATAGATGATATTCTTTACCAATTTCATCAAGTTTCTCTAAAGTTTTTTCATTAATTTCTTTTACATTATTCATAATAAAATACCTCTTTCCATAATTTAATTTATTATATTATAAAAAAACTTAATTTTCTATAAAATTAAGTTTTTCTCATTTAGTATAGAAAAGGTTTAGGTGGTGGGGTTTACTTCATGTTTGCTTAATTGTCCCATTTCAAACCTTCTTTTCTTTTATTATTGTATCATTGTTATAGAAGAATAAATGATACAATAATATTGCTTCATCTTCACTTAGAACTATTTAAACCTCATCTATTCTTATTAAACCATTTTTTACCATCATTATATAATCTGTGTTATTTTTCGTTAGTAAAACAGTTCTATATTTATTGTCTTTTAGAACTTCTGTTTTTTTTACTTTTATTAGGTTATTTTCTTCTATTTTTAATATATTCAAAAAATTTTCGGTTGGTTCAAAAAATCCCCAATTATTGATTTCAAATGCTATTAAATTATCACTGGGTCTATATGATAAATATTTTTGATCTTCAAACACAGGTGTTGTTACGCACCAACTTGAACCATATTTTATTTTATCTATTAGTTTTACATTTTTTAGATCACTTATATCAAATAACTGAAATAAAACACCTGTTTCTAGACCATCTTCATTAGCATCTTTCCCCAATGAAATTATTCTTTTATCATCTATTTGATGAAAATATTTTGAGTAACCTGGTATTTCTAATTCCCCCAAAAACTTTATTTTCTTTGGCTTAGATAAATCAAACGTATATAATGGATCTGTTTTTTCAAATGTCACTATATATGCTATATCTTTATAAAATCTTATACCATTTATTGTTTCCCTATCTTTACCAAATCCATTGTATGTATCTAATACTTTAGATTTAGTTATTTTGATTGTATATAAAAAATTTTTATTATTATTAGCATTTTGTCTATCCACATATGTTGTTGCTGTTCTTATTATCCCATCTTTTTCAGACAATGCAAATGAATTTAATAAATTACCTTTTATTGATACTTTACCTATATAACTTAGTTTTTTACTTATTTTAAAACTATTAATTGTACAATCATTACTATCATGCTCATACGCTAACAAAGCGTAGCTTGGACTAAAATACTTTGTTGTTAGTTTATCACTTATAAGCGTTCTATATTGCTTTTTATAATTTTCTAAATTAATTGAAAGTAATACATTTATATATATACTTTTATTACAATCTTCTAAAATAACCTTACTTGAGTTTAATAAACTTTTACTATTTAATTCAGGAAAAAAATTATTTTTTGTAGAATCACTTTTATCTATATAAGCTATATATTCATTTACTATATATACTTTATCTCCTATTACTCTTGTTGTATCTATTTTACCAGTTATAGTGTTTGTTTCTTCTAACTTAAAACCTTTTGAATCAAATGTATAAATATTTATTATGTTCATATTATTTTTATATTTTTTATATCCATAATCATCTTTTGATCCTACCACTATTATTTTATTACCTTTTATATGAAATTGATTTACATTAAAATCTAAATCAAGAGTTATTCCGTCATTTGATTCTATACTTTTAAAACCATCTTTTATAGTTTTATTATCTTTCATTAAATTATCAAAGCTATTTAATAATAACTTATTTTTATTTTTTAAAAGTAATACATTAATACCATCATGCTGAAAGTTTGAACCTTCATCCACACCTTCTTCTTGGAGATTTGTTTCACTAACATCACTTACACTATTTAAACAAACAGATCTATCTTGAACATTATTTATTTCAATACCTTCCAGACCTACAACAGATCTATCTTGAACATTATTTATTTCAATACCTTCCAGACCTACAGAAGACATAATATCATCACCAAAACCTGCACTAAATACTGGTTCTTCATATATATGTCTGCTTAAACCACCTTTTGTGTATATTTTTTGATCAATTTGTTTTGTTCTTTCTATTCTTTTAACTATTTCTTTTATTATTTCACTTCTTTTTAACATTTCATATTCCTTATAAATCATTTAGAAAATTGCCATCATATGGGCAAAAATTATATTTATATTTAAATTGTTTATTACAAGTTAAACACACTTTTTTATCTTTAGTAGTTTTGATTGAATCAATCTGTTTGTTGGCTTTAGATCCACTTAATTTGAGAATTATTTCATGTTCTAAATTTAAATCTAAATTATTTTCATCAATAAATCCAAACTTAACAGTTAACTTTTCTTTTTTACCTTTATTCAACTCCAAAGAGTTATTATCGTTATCTATGTTTATTTCTTTTTTTGATTTAGCTTGAATATTCATTTTTGTTTCTAATATATCGCTATCAAAATCATATTTAATTATTGCTGGAACATTATTTTCATTTTTTATGAATACTGAATATTTTGTGTTATAGGGAAGAAACACTTGATTGCCTTCTTCTTTTAATATTTTTTCGTTGACTTTTATACAGACAACTAATTTATTTTTGTACATTTTTTATTTTCCTTAAGATGATCAACTAGCATCCTTATATTTAAAGTTGATTAATTTAGCTATACTTATAAAATATAATTATAAATATGTTTCTAATTATAACATGTTTATTATTTTTTTTATTATTTTTTTTGTTATTTTGATTTATTTTAAGCGAAACAGGAAAAAATTTGTTTCTTTTATTATTGATTTTTACCAAAGATAAATAGTAAAATTCCTTACTTCAGTTATTTGGAGTATATCATACTTAAGTAACCATTAAGTATGGCTATTTTTTATTTTTATAAGATTCTAAATAGATATGTAGAGTATGTTAATTTTGCCAAAGAAAAAGTGTAAAGTCCCTGACTTTAGCCATGGGGAGTATATCAATATTCATTATGATACCTTTATTTCATTATATAGTTTATCATTGTACTTTATAAGGTCTCTAAGTTTTCTCATGTAGTGAGGTGGTACATTTCTATCAGCAATCTCTTGATAAGTAGTTTTATCATCTTTGAATTTGAAATTAAGTACATATTCTTTAAGATTACTAGATACAACCCCATCCTCATAACATAATGAATATACTGAAGTTCCCCATTCATTTTCTTCTATGAACTTTTCAAACTCTGGTTCAAAAGTAGACATATCATATAACTCATTCATTACAGTCTACCTTTAATCATTACTTTTTTTGATACCATCATAACAATATCTAGCATCTTGAAACCCATATTCATCAACTGTATATATCTTGTATATATTCATCGTTCATTCCTTCTTTCTTTGTTACCTATATTTTATCTAAATAAACCTTAAAGTACCTTAAATATAACTTTCCATAACTGGTATCTTTCTTTTTATTGTATTTGAACTTCTAACCTATGTTTAAGATATTGAGGAAAAAATCAAGAATTCTGGTTCAGAATATTTTTCTATGGGTAGATCAAAAGATTGGACTTCGAAAGAATTTGGGGTTATGTTAAATGAAATTATTGGTAAAAAAATCTTCATAAACTACAATGATTAGAAATAAATAAGGAATAAAATGTTTATTATAAATAAACTTCTTAAAACAGAAAAATTGAATGCCTAACTAGGTATTCTTTTTGCTTTTTAATCTTTATTTAAGAAAAATATAGATATAATTATATATATAAAAAGAAAGAGAGATAAACAAATGATTAAAGAAACTAAATTTATTACTGAAAATGATTTAAAGATTTTAAAATTAGCTAAAAAAGCTAAACTTAATGTATCTTCTGTTAAATATTCAAAAGGACATGATGCTGATTGCATGAGTTTAAATCTTAAAATTGGAAATAAAATTAAAGCATTAGTTTGGGATAATTCTTGGGGGGGAGGATTTGAATATCAAATTCATAAATCACAAGAAGATTTAGATGAAGTTATGAATGTTATCAATTCTATTATTAAAGAAGTTGGAACTTATACGTATAGAAATTTAGAAATTGAATATTCTGCTGACATTATCATTGATATTTTAATTCAAAATCTTAACTTAGAAAAAAAATGTAAATCTAAAACTATTGTTCAAGCCATTATCTCTGACTCTACTGAATTAGAATTTGATGAAAGTAATAGACATAAATTATCTTTAAGTTCTTTTACTTATAATGTTCCTTTTGGAGATAAAAGATTATCAGAAGAAAAAATTAAAGCTGATTTTGAAAAAGATAACTTTACACATTTTGAAATTATTAATAAAAGATTTGGAGCTTAGGTATGAGTGGGGGAACTTTTGACTATAAACAATATCAAATAAACGATATTATTGACCAAATTGATGGAATTAAACTTAGAATTGATTTACCTACTAATGAGGAAATTAATTCAAATGGTTCTTTAAAAAGTTATTTTAATGAACCTGATAAAATTAAAGAAGAACTTGATAAAGCTTTGAATTTACTTAGACTTTCTTCTATATATGTTCAAAGAATTGATTGGTTAATTGCTGGAGATGATGGAGAAGATAGTTTTCATCAAAGACTTAAAGAAGAACTTGAAGTTTATGAAGTTTCTTTACATAAATAAGGAAAAAAATTGAAAAAATTTTTTTTATTAACTTTAGTTTTAACTACTTTTTCTTTTTCTAAAATCATTTTAATTCATGAAAAAAGAGATCTATCTTTTTCTTTTGATAGAGTCTATATTGAAAATAATCTTCTTAATGATAATAAATAATAATAAAAAAAAATGTACAAAGGAACACTATTAATGAAATATACTTTTTTTATAACTTTAATATTTATTAATATAGCTATAGCAACACTATTAAATGTAGAAGCAACACTATTTATAACTATGATATTTTTATTAGCTACTTTCTTTAATAAAAGTAGTGTTAAAAACTTAACTACTCAACTGTTATTTGGTAATATTTTTACTTTAGCAATTGGTCTTTCTAATTATTATTATTTACTTCTTATTATTCCTATTTATTTTCTTGACTTATTAAAAGGGTATATAGATTTAAATAAAGAAGAAAAAGATTTCATTTGGAGGATGAATGATGGACCTAGTTCTCTTGACAGACTTAAAATAATATCTGATAACAATGGAATTACCAAAGTTTTATCTTGGAAAGGTGGAAAAAATGGTTATTATTTAGACAATAATAATAATAAATATGATAGATTTTTAGTTAAACAATAACATTTTTTTAAATACAGCTGAATCAC
>Ga0233443_1002458_pt1 | contig 14087 bp, 11 predicted proteins | sample SI_123_September_2_FD_182784 | JGI IMG/M metagenome (GOLD analysis project Ga0233443, IMG submission 182784) | Seawater microbial communities from Saanich Inlet, British Columbia, Canada - SI_123_September2016_200_MG | ecosystem: Environmental > Aquatic > Marine > Inlet | place: Canada: British... | reverse complement strand
TTATTGTAATCCAAGTAAGGCTGAAAAAGATTTATGATGGGTTGCAAAAACTAGTGTTAAGGATAGTGTGAGGAATAGTTGGAAATTTGTAAATAAAAAATAAATGACAAAAATATCAGTAATAATGCCAGTATATAATACTGAGAAATATGTATGAGAAGCAATAGAAAGTATATTAATTCAAAGTTTTAAAGATTTTGAATTTATTATTGTGGATGATTGTTCTACGGATAAAAGTTATGATATTTGTAAGGAATATGCGGATAGGGATGATAGGATAAAATTATTTAGGAATGAGAAGAATTTATGAGTAGTAAAAACTAGAAATAGACTTTTTGAAAATATCTCACAGGAAACGAAATATATTGCAATCTTGGACGCGGATGATGTATCTATTATTTATAGACTAGAAAAAGAATTTCAATTTTTGGAATCAAATTTAGATTATTCAATTGTTTGAAGTAATTTAATTATTATTGATGAGGAGTGAGAGGTGATTTGAACTAGGAGTTATCCAAAAGATAATACTGAAGTTTGAAAAATTATATCTAGAAAATCTCCTTTAGCCCAACCAAGCGTTATGATTAGAAAATCTAGTTTAGCTAAAGTGGGTACATATAATGAAGAGTTTGAAAGATGTCAGGACTATGAACTATGGTTTAGATTTTATGATGAGTGATTCAAGTTATGAAATATACAAGATGCTTTATTAAGGTATAGAGTTTTTTCGGAACAGGGTAAAAGTAAGTATTTAAAACTTTCGATAAAAAATACAATAAAAATTCAAGAGAAATATATATATGCAAAAAAGTATTTTAATGTTTTTAATATAATCCATCTTTATTTAGAAAAATTACTTTTAATTTTACCTAATAGTCTTATACTTTGGTTGTTTAAAATTTTAGAATATAAAAGATAGTACTTTTTTTAAATTACTTTAGTCAATATTAGAAAACACTTAATGAATTTTAAAGATATTAATAATACATTTTTTGATTTGGAAAACAAATATTCTCTTTTTGATAAAAAAATAAGCGGGATATTTTTTTGGGAATTATTGCGTTTTGATATTTCTAGAAAAATTCTTATTAAAAAATGATTAATAACTGAAGCCAGCAAAAAAGTAGATAATAAATTTATATACATAATTAAAAATATTTGATTATTATTTTATAATTCTACAATATGAAATCCTATTTTTTCTAAGAATAAAGCAATATTCATAGTTGGACATTCTAGGAGACAAAATATTAATAATAAATTTAGTGATATCTATACAGATTTTATCAAAGAAAAATTGTTAGAATCAAATATCTGATATCAGGATTTTGAATCTTTAACTTTTACTAGAAAGCATAAAAGAAATTTTTCAAGTGCTTCAGGGAATATTCTATTTTTCGATTTATTTGAATGACTATCATTAGTATTTTCAAAAAAAATCAAACTTTCTGATACTGAAATAGAGTTATTAAATTGACTTGAATTAGAAATAAAAAAAATATATGATGTTAATATTGATATTAAAGAATTGGTGATTTCAAAACTATCCTATTTCAGAACACTAACAAAATATTTTAGAATATTACTTAAATGGAAAGCTCCAAGTTTTATTATTGAAGTTGTATCTTACTCTATTACTAATCAAGCTTTAAACTCTGTAGCGAAAGAGTTTAAAATAAAACTTATTGAATTACAACATGGTGTTATTGATAGATATCATTTATGATATTCGATGTGAAATAATAAAAAACAGCTTTTAAATTATTTTCCAGATTATATTTTTTCATGGTGAAAATATTGGAATTCTGTTTGTAATTATCCCAGTAATTGTAAAGTACTTGATTTATGATTTCCTTTTTTTAATTATAATAAAGCGAATGAAATAAATATTGAAAAAAAAGATACCAAAAATATATTAGTAATATCACAGTGAGCAATCTGAGAAGACTTAGCAAAAAAAATTTTTGATTTAGCTGAAAAATTAAATGAATATAAATTTTATTATAAATTGCATCCATGAGAATTTCATAAATTAGATAGTTCACTTTCATATCTAAAAAATGTAAAGAATATTGAGATAGTAAAATGAGAAAGAACCATATATGAACTCTTTTCTATATGTAATATTCAAATATGAGTTTTCTCTACAGCTGTTTATGAGGGTTTAGGATTTTGATTAAATTCAATAGTTTATAATTTGCCTTGAGTAGAGTATTTAGATGATCTGATATCTACATGAGTTGTAAAAAAAGTTAATACAGCAGAAGAGTGTATTAATCTAATTAATAATTGAGAGTTTAATAATTCATGATTTAATTCATCAGATTTCTTCAAAGAAAATTCATTAGAACTAATCTTACAGGAAATAAAAAAACTAAGTATTAACTCTTAGTTTTTTTATTTAATACATTTTTTAAAATTTTTATTTCGTCTTTATCAAAGAAATTAAAAATATATAAAAATAGCATTGATAATATTATTAGAATGAATTTGTATAATACTCCTACTAGAATATTATCAAATATGTATAGATAACTTAATAAGTAAAACAAAGAAAAAATAAATAATATTTTAAGTATTCTAATTTTTTGAAATGGAAATTTATATATATTCCTAGATTGAAAATATATAACTATAACTACAACTATTTGACTTATAAGAGTTGCAAATGCTGCTCAATAGAATCAATATTTGGGGATTAATACAAAGTTTAGAATTATATTTATTATTGCTCAACTAATAGTACTAGATGCTATTTTTTTTGATTTTTTTTCAGCAAATAATCCTACTGCAAATAGTGTATAAAATGTAAAAAATAAAAATGATAATGCAATTATTGGAATTACCTTGTAAGATTCATAATAATTCTCTGATAGTACTAACTCAACTAACTCCTTGGAGAATAATGATAAACCAAATACTAAAAATGACATTATTAGTATTATATACGTTCATATGAATCCAAAAAACTCTTTATGTTTTTCTTTATCTTCTCTATACATTTCATGAAAAAATGGAGCCCATGCCATATTAATTCACATTAATATAATATTAATTAGAGATCATATTTGAGATCACATACTATATATTCATACATTTGCTATAGTCTCATACTTTAAAAGTATTATTTTATCAAGTCATTGATTAATAAATCATGATAGTAAATGTGGAACAAAAGGTAGAGAAAATTTTAATGAATGTATAATCTCTTTTTTTGAAATAGTAAATATTACGTATTTCTCTTTAAACAATTTATATATAGCAAAAATCGCAAATAATATATTGAAAATTAATAAAGGAATTAGAGGAGAATATATTCATAGACTAAATGAAATTAATAGTAATATAGTGCTTAACATTACTAGAATTGAATTTCCTGATGTAAATACTGAATATTCTATACTTTTCTTTCTACTTCTAAGTAAAGATCAATAAAAACTATTTATAGAAGAAGTAATACTTATAAATAAGACTAATAGAATATATTTATTTATTTCATACTTTGATGATAAATCAAATCACTCACTAATTCATATCGTTATAATAAGAATAAATATACTCCATATAATAAGAAACCAAAATAGAGAGCTTATATGAATGGTTAAATTTACTTTATTTTTTATATTGTCAAAATATGTCACTGTTAATGAACTATTTATTCAAATAGATAAAAATATAGTTAATATAGTTATAACTGACAAGATAATACTATAAGTACCAAATTCTGCAGGAGATAAATAGAAAGAAAAAAGAGGTAATAATAAAAAACCTAGTGCAGATAAACTAAGTTGAGAGAAAATATATATTCATGAATGTTTTCATATAGATTTAAATTTTTCAATCATTTCATCAATATTTTATTTTTAAACTATTAGATAATATATTTGTATATTTTTCGGCTAATTTTAATTTTTCCTTATCTTTTAAATAACTTTTAAATTTTATAACCTTACAGGGAGATCATGCACAAATTGTGTGAGGTGGTAAACTATTAGTAACAACACTATTTGCTCATACTACAGTATTTTCTCCTATAGTAATTCAGTGTGATATAAATGATTGCGCTCAGATCCATACATTATCTTCAACTATAATATCTCATCAATCTTTTTTCCTTGTAGCAATCGAAAAATCCTGATCTGCTAAACTAGTTTTTGTGTAAAACAATACAAAGTGACTAATTCTTACATTTTTTCACAATACAACTTTATATGGAGACATAGATTGTATTTGAGAATAATCTCAAATATATGTTCATTTTCAGCAAAAAATATGACCATTTCAATATATTTTTGTATTTAATCAATTGATTTTTAGATTTTTTATCTTGTATTTATATTTTATAAAAATATATTTTATAAACTGAATCATTTTTAAAATTTATTTTATTAAAATAATTAATGGAATTTTTTATCCTTTTTTAGTTTTTCATAATGTTCTTTATCTCTGTGCTTTATTATTTTTGCGGGGTTTCATCCAACAATAGCACAATATGGGACATCTTTAGTTACAACTGATCAAACTCATATAATTGCTCATTCAGATATTTTGATTCATGGTATAACTATAACATTATTTCACATCCAGACATTATCTCAAACTTCTATATCTTTGTAAATATATGTATTGTCATATGGAATTTCAGTTCAGTTATCATAGTTATGATTTTGAGTAATAATTTGACACTCTTTTCAACTATGAAAGTTGTCTCATATAATTACTTTTCATCATCAAGAGATATTTATACCATTGAAATGACAGTTATTTCAAACAAATGTATTTTTTCATAAGTATGATTTAAAATTAATTTTTAAGTTTTTTCAATACTTAGTTACTATTTTTTTATTTATATTGGTATGTATAAAACTGCTTATTTTCTTAAAAATTTTATAAATTAAATACATTATTTTCATTCTCAAATTTTATTATTTATAAAGTTTTTCATTATTAAAAAGTTAGAATCTATTACTTCTTTAGTTCATTTATATTTATTAAATCAATTATCAATATAATTATTTAATGTATTTTTTAGAATTTTTATACAATTTTTATCAGCTTTTATTGTTCAGAATGTTACATTATAAATATATGTAACATATCTATTATTAATTTTTTCTATAATGCTAGAAAAAATATTTCTTTTCCATCAATTAATTCAATCAATTCATATTGACTCAGAAACTCATAATCATCTACCATCTTCATGTATTAGTATTGAAGGTAATCTTTTACTTAAAAAGTAAATATGAGCATGGACTCTATATCATATATGAAGATCGCAATCATTATAAAATTTTATCTTTTCTGTGGAATAAGATGTATCTTTTACCTCTAGATTCAACTCTTTTGCTACTTTAATTATCTTTTCAATATTTTTTGATTCGCTTAAAGAGGTTTCACCATCAACTTTGATTCATCTATGAAAAGAAATTATAATATTTGAACTTGGGAATAACTCTTTTAAAAGATATATAGAATCAATAGATTGCTTATGTAAAACAGGATTTTGTGCTGGTGTAAAAACAATGTTTTTTATATCACCTATATTTTTTGGTAGAGAAAACTCCTTTCATATAGATTCTAAATCATACCAAACTGGACATCAGTTCATAGAAACATTTTTATAGCCATTTTCAATTAAGGCTGTTTTAGTTTTATAGTCTCTTACTCAAAAATATTTTATTTTATCTAATAATTGTTTTGATTTATTAGTGAATTTATATTTATATAATGATGCGTTATCTCATGGTATTCATTTCCATCATGATCATAGTGTATATATTGGAACATTTATATCATTTAAATTGTTTCTTAGTGGATATACTGATGGATATATACTTTGTTGTAAACCAGGTCATCCACATATAATAATAGCTTTGGTTTTATTAATTTCTATTAATAATTCGTCACTAATATACTCCCATCATTTTACTTCTAGAAAACTATTTGAATCAAGATTTTTTCCTAGTAATTTTTTAGCTCTTTCAAATATAAGAAAATCTCATAAGTTTTTTTTTGCTCAATGTATTAATGTATAATCCATATTACACAATATAATTAAATTGTAAAATAGTATCCTCGTTATAGTCTTTATTTATTTTTCTTCAAACAATTAAATCTAAATATTCAGGTCATATTCATGTTCAAGGTCTTTTCATGATAATATCTTCTTCTTTTATAATATCTCTAGCTTTCAAATCCTTATTTAACACTATACTTCTTCTGGCTTGTGCTCTTGGGATTTTTTCACATTCTTGATAATTTATTTCATTTACAGATAATCATTCAACAACAATATCTAAATTATTTTTCAAAACTTTTAAATCACTTACATCCATAGCATGATAATGATCATTTCATGGAAGAGTCTTGTTCAGTGTGAAATGTTTTTCTATTATATTTGCTCAAAGCATATATGCTCATGTACATATTGCCATTCATTTACTTGGAAGGGTATGATCTGAATAACCAAATCATTCAATTTGAGAATTAAAAATATTTTTTAAATGAGTTATTCTTTTTAAATTAGCATTTTCATTTTTTGTTGGATACGATAGAACACAGTGAAGAATATGAATTTCTATACTATTATTTATATCCTTAATTATACTTATAGCTTTCTCAATTTCTCAAATATTGGAAGCTCAAGTTGATAGTATAATAGGTTTATTTTTAGTAGCTACTTTTTTTAATAATGGGTAGTTAGTTATATCAGCAGAAGCAATTTTATAATACTTCATTAACGGATTTAGAAAATCAACAGCCTCCAAATCAAATGGTGTAGATAAAAAATCTATTCATATTTCCTGTGAATAATTAGATAATTCAATATATTCATCTTCTCAAAAAGTATCAAATTTTTGAAAAAGTTCATGTTGAGTTTTCGTAGATTCACAATTTGTATCCCAATAAGCTGGAGAATCTTTAGAAACTATTTTATCAGCTTTGTAGCTTTGGAATTTTGCACTATTTGCACCTCATTCTTTAGCTTTTTTAATCATTAATTTTGCAGCTTCTAAAGGAGATATATTTTCTTCTTTTGCTATATCATAGTAATTCACTCAAATTTCAGCTATAATATATGGTAATTTTATTTGTGTCATATTTTTTATAAAGAATGTAAAATACTTAAAAAATTGTTTATTCAATTTTCTAAATTAAACGAAAGCATTTTTTTATTAATGTCTTTTCTTTTTTGGTAATCATTAATTAATTCATTGATTTTGACCTCTAAAATATCGGTATTTATGAAATTTATTAATCATAGATTTTCAATACATCATGAAAGATTAGAAAAAGTATGATGCATTTCTTGTTCGTTTTGTGATATAGAAATTGCAGGAACTCATATACATGTTATTTCATATATAGTTCTACCATTACTTGTTAGCATCAAATCAGCTTCTCTAATAATTTCTCACATATTTCTAATGTTTTCTAATATTTCAACATTAGAATTTTCATCTATTGATTCAATTAGTTCTTGTTTATGTGAATATCAACTTCATAAGATTATACATATTTTTCATTGATATTTAATGTTTTGTAATGTTTGTAAATAGATTCATGTTAGATTATTAGGATCTGTTCAACCACAACTAATTGTTATATTCTTAACTTCTTTTGCTACCTTCTTTTTTGCTTGATTTTTTATATCCTCTCTAAGAATTATATATTTGTGACCGTGTAAAATGCTTTTTTTATCACCAGTAAATTCATATAATTCATTGATTGTATAGTCAGAGTAATCTTTTCATTCTCATAAATCTTCAAAATTAATTACTTTTAATCAATTATCTTTAAGTGATGTAATATATTTTTTTGAAGTATTTAATATATCGTTGATAACTATATCAATATTATTTTCTTTATATAAATCTAGTAATTCATTTTCATTTTTATATTCAACAATAGAATAAAAGTGATTATTAATTATATCTAATGCTATTTCATTTCATTTCTTTATAAAAAAAATAGGTTTTACATTTAGAAATAAACTAATATGTAATTGTCTATAAATATGTCATAATCACATTTCTTTATTTCAAATTAGATTTATAGCAATATTTTTTTGTTTTAATAAAGTTTCTACTTTTGCCCAATCTTCAAAGCTATCAATATCAGTAGATTCTTTTGATGAAGCAATAATAAAACTACAATCATTAACATCTAGTCTTGTTTTATTTTCTACAAAAAATTTCTTTTTTACTCAAATTATTGCTCATGTTTCTATATATTTTTTTGGTAAAAATTGTCTATTAACTCTTTCCTTGAAATCAGACACAATTTTACTGTTTTCTTCTTTCCAATATAAGTGAGTTTCTTCTCTAAGACTTATAATTGAATTTTTTCATTCATTTATAAATATTTCTATAGCAGAATCTATAGTTTCCTGTTTTATTAATGGTGAAGTAGGTTGGAATGTTATAATATAATCAAAATCGTTATATTTTCCTATTACATCATATATCACAGGATCTAGTGGAGTTTTATCACTTGATAATTCTACAGGTCTATTATGAATTAAGATTTTTTTATCTTTACATACATATTTTATCTCATCATCTTCAGTTGATAATATTATATTATCAATATATTTTGATGATTTTAGCGTATCAATTACATAATGAATTAATGGTTTTCATAAAAGAGGTTTAATATTTTTTTTCGGGATTCATTTACTACTTCATCTAGCGGGTATTATTGCTAATATCCTTTTATTTTTATACATTATTTTAACTTAAAAAAACTATACTATATACTGGTAATATTTTTATTTATTACTTTAAATATAGTATAGTTATTTTTTTTTAAAAGTCACTTTTATTTTACTATGAATAGCACTAATTATTAGATATCATTATTTGGAGTTTTGGGTTGTTGAGTTTTTTCCCTTATTATATCTCAAATTGCTAAATAGTGCTCTGATTTTACTCAATTATTTTTTACTACATCTATAATAATATCCAAAAATCATTCACTCCATTTTGACCTAAATCATTCTGCATTTTCATAAGCTCAAATGAACTTTAGATATTTTATTATGAATATAATATCTTCAAAATCTGATAATTTAGTATTAGTTAATAGTTCTTTATTTCATCAAGCTGCTTCATATCACTTTATAAAGCTATTAAAGGCATCATCAAATGTTTCTTCGTCATAATAGTTAAATAACATACCTTTATGTTCTATTAATTGAACTAAAGGTGGTGCACTAGTTATTTGTTCAACATCAAATACTCAAGATATATTTCAATCGTCATCTAACATTACATTATTAATATGTACATCAGCTAGTTGTAAAGTATTTCATAATAAATAATTATCTTTTGGGTCGTTTTCTAGTACACTAATTTTTTCTATTTTTGATTCTAAAAATTGTATTAATTCTTCTTCTATTTTTCTTAATTTTTCTGTTATTGTTTTACTTTTTATGTTTTTCAATTCATTTATCCAGTAGTTTCCTAATAAATTATACATAAAACTTACTGAAGATAATCATCATTCATAAAGTTCATTTTCTCAAATGATATTTCCAGGTTTATCATATTTTTTTGCATGTACAGATGCTGATAATTTTCACAAACTTTCATTCATCTGTAAGTAATATCTCTTACTGTGATTGTTTGATTCAATTGCATTAGCTCATAACTCTCAAGTAGATTCTGATTCTAAAATATAGTCAAAATTATTAGAGTGTCATTCCTTAAATTGTTTTGGTACAGGTACTCAATGATTGTACAATAAAATCATTAATTTTTTTTCTACTTCAAATGATACACCATCAATATAATCGGTAGCTGTGATTCTATCCTGTTTAGGGAATTTTATATACCAAACTTCATTATTATTATCAATAATTTTCCAAACAGAACGAGAGTGTCATTCTGGATATTTTTCAATACTTGCAACTGTAATATTATTCAGAGAAGCTATTTCCATAACATTCTCTTCAGTTGGCAATACTACAGCTTCAGCTTTTTGAATATTTATTAATTTAGAATTAAAATCATCTACAATTACTCCTAGTTCATTTTCCTCAGCTCTAGTTCTACTACTATTACTTAATTTCTCCATATATGTTATTTCATTATTAATATTATATATATAATAACATAATATAATAAAAAGTCAAAAACAATTATTTTGTTTAATAATACATTATTTATTTCTTATTTTCTTTATTTCTAAAACAAATAATTTAACTTCTTTCAAATTAATAGATATAAAACATGCAAACCATAATATAGAGATTGCTATCATAATAAAAAGGCTATTTAGTCTTCAAATTCACTCTAAAAGTGTTAAAATAAAATTATACGCAATAAGTCATAAAAGGGTCATTGAAATTATATTTTTTGCTATAAATTTATAATCAAATCATACAAAATATTTTTTTCAAAGATATATTTCTGATAATACCCAAATTAAAATCCATCAAAATGCAGTTGCGAGAGCTGCTCAATATACTCAAATTAAATTTATTAAAATGATATTTAAAATTAAGTTAAATATTATAGCAATTAATATTATTTTTACTCTTTCTTTTACTTTTCCGATTCAAGCTAATATAAAGAAGTTTATTTGAAATAAAAAATTAAATATAAGAAACAGTATCGAATATTGTAAGATGAATCATGATATAATAAATTTTTCTCAAAATAATATGAATGCAATTTTCTCAGCAAATATAAAAAATAATATGTTTACTGCTATTCATATTGCTAAAAAATTCTTTGCGAATATCTTTTTAACTTGTCTAATTTTCTCATGCTCTCATTTACTATGCATTTCTGAAAAGACAGGGAATAGTAATCAAAATATTGGAGCGATTATTATAAAAGGAATTCAAATTATACTTAGGTAGTTTGTATAATATCCAGCGTCTACGGTTCCCAACATGTAGATAATTAACTGCATATCTATTTGACTAAGTATTGTAGCAGCTTGTGCTCATATAAATACCATAGATGCATATTTGAATATTTGCTTGAATAATTTTTTATCCCAAATAATTTTTTCTTGTTTCAAGTATTTAGAATAGTATTTTTTATAAAATATAAATAATGAAAAAATTATTCACATATATAATCATACAATCCATGAATAACTATAATTAATGAGGCTTCCTAAATCTGCAAAGAATATAAATAATATAGATATTAAAACAAAACTCATTCTGAAAAAATCAATAAGTTTATTATGAAATGTACTTTGTACAGACATGAAAAATATAGATACAATTTGAAAAATATTTATTCATAAAAAGTATATAGAAAATATTTTTAAAACTCAAATAGCATCATCTGATTTAAAATAATTAGTAGCTAAAAAATCTGCTCAAAAAAAGAAAAATAGAGCTATTGTTATTCATGTAATAACTTGAGCAATTAAGGCGTAAGTTAGGATAGATTTAACTTTATCATATCTTTTATTTGTTACAAAATCAGGTACAAAATGATTTATGCTTTCTTTCATTCATAAATCATTATAGGCTGATATCATAGTGATTAAACTGATAATACCATAAAGAATTCAAACTTCACTAACTGTAAGCTCTCAAGATATTATAATTTTTATTATATAAGCCATTGGGCCAATAATAAAACTAAAAAGATATAACCAAAAACCTTTTTTTATAAATTTTTCAGATAATGAAGTGTGTTGATCTATCATAAATTATTTACCAATACTTTCATATATAAAATTATTTTCTTCTACTTCTTTTTTGTCCCAGATATTTCTACCATCTATAATAATATTCTCATTCATCAATTCTTTCATTTTATTAAAATTTGGCATTCTGAATTCATCCCATTCTGTTAGTATAATTAATCCGTCAGAATTTTGTAAAGCATCATAATTATTTTCTGTGAATATGACCTTTTCGTTATTTCAAAATAATGTTTTCATATTATTAATTGATACAGGATCAAAAGCTTTTATTTCTTTTACTCATAAATCAAGTAAACTATTTATTACATCTATACTTGGTGCATCTCTAATGTCATCAGTCTTTGGTTTGAATGATAAACCCCAAATACTTATAGTTTTTCATTTTAAATCTGGTATATATTTTTGTAGTTTTTCTACCACCTTCACTTTTTGAATTTTATTAACTTTTTCTGTAGCTGATATTATTTTAAAATCTATTCAGTATTCTTTTCAAGTCTCTATAAGTGCCTGTATATCTTTTGGAAAACAACTTCATCCATATCAAATACCAGCATGAAGAAACTTAGGTCAGATTCTTTTATCTGATCATATTCATCTAGAAATATCACTAATATTTGCTCATACTTTTTCTGCAAAGTTTGCTATTTCATTAATGAAACTCAGCTTTGTAGCTAGAAATGAATTAGCTGCATATTTGATGATTTCTGCTGATTTAATATCTGTGAATATAATATTCACATAGGATCTCAAAAAAGGCTTATATACTTCTTTCATAATTTCTTTAGATTTTTCATTTTCTACTCAACAAACTATTCTATCTGGAACCATAAAATCTTTTATAGCTGTTCATTCTCTCAAAAATTCAGGATTACTCACGATATCAAATTCAATTATAGTTGCTTCTCTTCCATTGGGAGAGATTGAGAGGGGGATTCTTTTTTCCAACTCTTCTCTAATAATTTTCTCACACAATTCTCATGTTCAAACAGGAACTGTAGATTTATTTATAAATACTTTGTATTCTTCTAAATTTTCTCAAACAGTTTTTGCTACTATTTTTACAAATTTCAAATCTGCTTTATGGTTATTTTCTTTGTCTGGAGGAGTTCAAACAGCTGAAAAAATGACTCTTCAAAAATCAACTCACTCTTTAGGATTAGTTGAAAATTTAAGTCTTCATTCTTTGTAATTTCTAATCACCAATTCTTCAAGTCCTGGTTCATAGATAGGAATTATTCATTTTTCTAGATTATCTATTTTTGTTTGATCTATATCTATACACATAACTTCGTGTCAAACTTCAGCTAAACAAGTACCTGTAACTAGTCATACATATCATGTCCCAAAAATTGTTATTTTCATTTATATATTTGTAAAAATTATTATATGAAATTGTATAAAAAATACTCGTTTTTTCAACTATTTTTATTTTTTAATGTTAAAAAATCCTGAAATATTTTTCAGGACTTTAATTTTTTTATTTTATCACTCCAGCAATTACATCAGCGACTCACTTATCTAAAGGGCTTGGAATTATTTCATCCACACTAGGATTTTTTATATAATCAGCTAAGGCTTGAGCTGCTACTAATTTATGTTCTTCTGTTATTTTTACTACTCTATTTTCTAATGCACCTTTAAATATACCAGGGAACACGAGTACATTATTTAATTGGTTAGGGAAGTCAGATCTACCAGTTGCTATTATTTTTGCTCAAGCTTTTTTTGCTAAGTCTGGCATTATTTCTGGAGTAGGGTTTGCCATTGCAAAAATGATTGGATTAGGATTCATAGTTCTAACCATATCTTCAGTTAATACTCATGGTGCTGATACTCATATAAATACATCTCTTCATTTAACTGCTTCTGATAATCATCATTTGATACATTCTTTTCAATTTGGATCAAGTATACATGCTGTATTTGTGATATCTGTTAACATTTCTTTAGTAGGATTTAATCACTCTCTTTCTTTGTGAATAGTTCACCTAGAATCTACCATTATAATATCTTTGAATCAATATAATAAAAGTAATTTCGTTATAGCCACACCAGCTGCGCCAACTCAATTCACCACAATTTTTATATTTTTTGCAGCCTCTTTCTCCTCCAAAGGAGAAGGAATTCAAGGATGAGGTCTCACTCTCAAAGCATTTATCAATCCAGCTAAAGTCACTATCGCCGTTCAGTGTTGATCATCATGGAAAACTGGTATATTTAGTTCTGCTTTTAATCTTTCCTCTATTTCAAAACATCTAGGTGCTGAAAAGTCTTCTAGATTTATTCATCAAATCGTTGGTGAAATATGTTTTATAGTTGATATTATTTCTTCAGTATCTTGCGTGTCTAGTACAATAGGAAAGGCATTTACTCATGCAAATTCTTTGAATAGTACACATTTTCATTCC
>Ga0233443_1002456_pt1 | contig 14097 bp, 15 predicted proteins | sample SI_123_September_2_FD_182784 | JGI IMG/M metagenome (GOLD analysis project Ga0233443, IMG submission 182784) | Seawater microbial communities from Saanich Inlet, British Columbia, Canada - SI_123_September2016_200_MG | ecosystem: Environmental > Aquatic > Marine > Inlet | place: Canada: British... | reverse complement strand
GGTGTTACTCCTGTGAATGATGGTGAATTAATTCGCTTGAATATACCACCTCTTACCGAAGAACGTCGACGTGAGTTGGTAAAGATGGTAAAGAGTGAAGGTGAGAATGCCAAAGTAAGTATTCGTAATACCCGGAGAGATGCCAACGAGGAGTTTAAGCAAATGAAGAAAGATGGATTGGCTGAAGATATGGAGAAATGGGCTGAAGGTGAAGTCCAGAAACTGACCGATTCATTTATAAAGAAAGTTGACGAAATAGTCTCCCTCAAGGAGTCTGAAATCATGACCATATAATTAATCATAATAACATGTCGGAGCAGGACTTCGATTCTATAAACTAAATTATGCGATTACTACTCATTAGTAATTCAACTATGGCAGGTGAGCCATATTTGGACTATCCCAAAAATAACATTAAGGAATTTCTTGGGCCGGATATAAAGAAAACACTTTTTATCCCGTATGCAGGAATTACATTTTCCTATGATGAATATGCTGCAAAAGTACAGGAACGATTTACTGAAATTGGTTATGAGCTTGAAGGTATTCATACTTACAGCGATCCTGTTGCCGCAGTAAAAAATGCCGAAGCTATAATTGTTGGTGGTGGCAATACCTTCCACCTGGTACATCAGCTGCATGCCAATAAGCTGATAGACGCCATCAAAGAGCGTGTCAACAAAGGAGTACCTTTTGTTGGATGGAGTGCCGGATCGAATGTTGCCTGCCCTACTTTGAGGACCACCAATGATATGCCAATCATTGAACCGGCCAGTTTCGATACCATCAATATGGTTCCTTTCCAGATTAATCCTCACTATCTGGATGCTAATCCTGATGGTCATGCAGGAGAAACCCGTGAGGCCAGGCTTGAAGAATTTATTTATATAAATCCTGACGTTTACGTTGCAGGGCTTCGTGAAGGTTGTATGTTTCTTGTTGAAGATGGTAAAATCGAGCACATTGGATCGCGCCCTTGCCGAATCTTTAAAAAGGACATGGAACCTTATGAATTAAATTCAGGTGATGACTTCAATTTCTTATTGAAATAAAACTCGTTTTTTTGAATAAATTGAAACTCTATCTGTTCTCAGATGGAGTTTTTTTTGGTTCAGTGTCAACCTTCCTGTAAATCTTATACAGCGGAAAACCGAAACCAGCCAAGATATGAAGCAGAACAATGCCTGCAATAATGTAAAACCAGGTATTGCTAATCATTGATAAATCAATTCTCAAAAATAGCGAATTCTTCCATTGGAACAGCGCTGTATCATGTACCATCAAACACTAAAGAAAGCAATTGAAGCTAAGGTCAGATTCCACCTTTTTTTCTACTTTTATACCATATCAGAAAAAATTACGTCTGTTTTTTATTGTGAATTAATTTAACATGATGAAATCAAAATTATTAATCACCTGCCTTGTACTGTCGACCTTCCTTTCATTTTCACAAGAATCAACCAGATTTGAATCTCTAAAGAACAACAAAGCAAAACTGGATGTTGACTGGATGTTTAGTCCAATGATTGATATCTCAGGAACTTCCGAGGAGTTTAAGATTTTTGCGGGAGGAGGTGCTGCTGCGATATTCAATGACAATTTCTTTGCCGGAGTATACTTCTCATCCGCAATTGGAGGCTTGAATCCTGCTGGTTACGATGATCCGGAGGAATGGAAAAACTATTTTGAATATGGTGGAGTCTGGGCTGGTTACCGATTCAATCCTGACAAATTGATTCATGGAATTCTGGATATAAAAACCGGCTTTGGCAATCTTGCTTTGGGCGAAGATCTTGGAGCAGACTGGATCAATCAATCTGTTTATGTTTTTAAACCGGCACTTGAAATGGAATTCAACCTAAACAAACGACTCCGATTGGGATTCGACATTCATTACCGATACATAAGCCCGGTACCGCTCTATTTAAATGATTATGCCTATTTATCCGGCCCTGGCCTTGGCTTAACATTTAAGTATGTGAGATGATTGGACTGGATAAGATCAGCACACCCAACGCAACGAAATTTTTACAATACATTACTTACAATTTTAGCTTACCGGATAATACCCCGTAATAAGTGGATTCATCTGCTAAAACTTCCACCGCTTTTTTTGTAAGCAGATCATTCTTCAACTGGTACTCGATGCTTCCTTTTTTCATATAATAACGTGTAAGAATCTCCTCACTTATCAGCATTACAATATCATCTTTGAAAGTATCCATGTCTTTGATAAGATCATTTTTCAGGATTTCCTCCAGAGCATCGAACTGCTCCTTTGCTTTATCGTAATATTTCTCCTTAACAGCCGTTTTCTTCAGCTTGCTAAACGCATTTTCACTATTGGTTGCGTAGCTAAAGTTTCGCGTTGCGACAAAGTTTTTGAACTCATCATATTCTGCATCTGTGAACGCAAACTGTCCGGGTGGAACAACAGAATCATGCTGGAGACAATAATTGGTTACATAATCGAATATGATATCTTTTGCATAGAGCGTCACTGCTATCTTGCTTAACTTCTCATTTTTTACTTCTATATCCGGCATCACTCCACCACCGTCATAAACCTCTCTGCCATTTTGGGTTGAAAACTTAGTAATGAGTGAATCCGGTACTTTCCCAACACTTCCATCTTCATTCCGATGCGTATAGTCCAGTGCCTGGATACACCTCCCGCTTGGGATATAATATTTGGCAATCGTAACTTTCAATTTACTATTATAACTCAGGTCGCGTGTTTGCTGAACCAAACCTTTTCCAAAGGTTCGGGTTCCAATAACAATCCCTCTGTCAAGATCCTGTAAGGCACCAGAAACGATTTCCGAGGCAGAAGCAGACTTGCTGTTTACCAGAACAACTACCGGCATAACAGTATCGTAGGGAGCTACCATGGTTTTATACGATTTGTTTTGCATCTCAACTTTACCCCTTGTACTAACCACTTCCTGATCCTTATTAACAAAAAGGTTCACAATCTTCACCGCTTCTATTAATAATCCTCCAGGATTTCCTCTCAGATCCAGGACTACACATTTTGCTCCCTGATTCTTCTGAAGTTCAACCAGTGCTCCTTTCACTTCTGTAAAAGCCTTGGTAGTAAAACTATTCAGTTTTATATAAGCAGTTTTATCATCCAACATCTGATAATGCGGAACACTTTTCATCTCTATCTTTTCTCTGATCACAGCCAATTCTATCAACTCTTCGCTACCAGGACGCTCAATTTCCATAACAACTTCAGTATTTGGCTGACCTTTGAAAACTTCACTCAGGTCATCCAGCGACCTTCCGGCAATACTTTTACCATCCACTTTTCTTACAATATCTCCGGCTTTCATTCCTGCTTTGCTTGCAGGAGAATCTTCGTAAGGATCTACCACATAGGTCTTACCATCCCGTTGTCGGAACAGGGCACCAACACCACCATACTCACCAGTTTGCATAAACCGGTAATCCTCAATCTTGTACTCCGGAATATAATTGGTGTAAGGATCCAAGGACTGGAGCATTCCATGAATGCCGCTCTCAATAAGCTTTGCCGGATCGGTATGATCAACATAGAGTAAGTTGACCTCCCTGAAAAGGGTATAAAATATATCAAGGTTCTTGGCTATTTCAAAATCATTCTGCTGGAAACCCGCAAAGAGTCCTGAAAACAAAATAATACTTCCAATAATAAACAGCTTTTTTGCTCTATGTAGTTTTCTAAAGAATTTCATCATCATTAACAAATAAGATTAATTTAACAATCATCTACTCAGGAACCGGATCGTGCCCGTGCCCTCCCCAGGGATTGCAGGAGAGAAAACGCTTTACAGACAACCAGCCACCTTTAAGGGGACCATGTTTTTTAATTGCCTGCACACTGTAGGTAGAACAAGAGGGTGTATACCTGCATGATGCAGGAGTTAATGGTGAAATTACATATTGATAAAATTTAACCAACCCTATTAAAATCACACTCATCACCTTTCGCATATTCCTCAAATAAACGCTTCAAAGATACTATTATTTTATGCTCAATTTTCTCCCATTCATACTCTTCCCTGCCAACATAGATGTACATAAAAATAAGTCGTACATTGGTTTCGCTCAGCTGATGATAAAGTTGATTCTTATGAAGTCGATATGCTTCTTTTATTTTTCGCCTGATACGGTTTCTGTGTACCGCTCTTTTCGAATACCTTTTCGAAACACTTACAGCCATCCTAGCCCTTGGCCCGGTATCAAACTCTTCGGCATACCATACAACTTTGAAGGGATGAACCAGAAAGGACCTGCCATGTGAGAAGAGCCGGTTAACAGACTTTCTGCTCTTGATTCGTTCCGATTTACTTAATCGATAGTTCTCTTCCTTATCGCGTGACATTGGGACTAAAAGTAATTAAAATTAATCTTAACATAGCCCATTTGGAATGAACTTATGCAAGCGCTTGTAAGAAGTTTCTGAGATAGAAGCGGAACAATATCAGGCTTTCTTCCCTGCTTCTTTATTGTGCTTTTTGATAAATTGTTCAAGTGCCATTGTCATCGATGGTGCCTGAGGATTAGGTGCTCCTATATCAAGCCTCAATCCATGATCTTCTACAGCTCTGGATGTTGTCGGTCCAAAAGCGGCAATATGAGTTGAATTTTGCTTGAAGTTCGGGAAATTGGTAAACAGAGACTTAATTCCGGAGGGACTAAAGAACACCAACACGTCATAATAGACATTCTCCAGGTCAGACAAATCGCTAATTACGGTTTTATACAGTATTGCCTTATTAAATTCAAAACCGTTATTCTCCAGTTTCTTTGGAATCTCAGCTTTGTGCTTATCAGAGAGGGGCACGAGGAACTTCTCCCCTCTGTATTTCTCCAAAACCTCAATCAACTCATCAAACTTACGCTTGCCATAAAATACCTTGCGTTTGCGATAGATGATATACTTCTGCAGGTAGAAAGCCGTAGATTCTGAAATACAAAAATACTTCATGGTTTCAGGAACCGTAATTTTTAGCTCTTCACAAATTCTGAAGAAATGATCAATTGCAGTCCGACTGGTAAAGATGATTGCCGTGTGATCCAGAATGCTGATTTTTGTCTTGCGAAATTCCTTTGCAGAAATCCCTTCAACATGAATGAAAGGTCGGAAGTCAACTTTTAGTCCCAGCTTTTTAGCTAAATCAAAATAGGGAGATTTATCCGTATTTGGTTTGGGTTGTGAAACAAGTACCGTCTTGATCTTCAAAACTGATAATTTTCGTTACTTAAACAAATTGAGAAACTTATAGTATGCTCATCACCAATTTGTAGAGTAGGAGCATTGGTAAAATTTCGATCGTGCAAAGGTATAAAATAGTATAAAACCAAGAGCTATTATTCTTGAAAATTATCTGAATACCTCGCACCAGTTGTAATCCGTAGAGTAAAAAGAACATTATCAGCCCAATATTAACAAGAATGTAGCGGTACGATTCAGATATATAGGGAATACTAAGTATGATGGGTAAATAGGCAATACCTGCCAGTTTATTGTAAACCGAACCGCTGAAAACATACTCTCGGACAATTGTAGCAGAATCAAAAAGGAAACCCATGATCCAGTAAAGTATACTCTTCACTAAGATAAAGCCGGCCAATAATGCTATGATTATTAAAAAAATATTGAAACGATCGGCAGCATCGGCCAGTGGATTGATTCGATTATAGGCTAGCTCTATAAATAAGCTGAAATTGATAAAAAACACCAGGTTGAGCGCAAACGAAACTCGTTTTGCCAGACTGTTCTGTTCAACAAAAAGTCGATTCGACTCACGATAACTAATAGCAGCGCGAACCGTTTGCAAATACACTTTTCCGTAAAAATATCTAATCCAGCCCACGGTAAAAAAGGTAAGTAGAACAAGCAATAAAATCCAGTCGTTAGAAATAAAGTTACGTACCTTAATATTTAATGCGGGTGCTATTTCAGTTGTTGTATGATTTCCTTCCTCCGATACTTTTAGGACAGTATCTCCATTAAGATGATCTAATTGTCCTGTCTGATCAACCAGCTGAATGCCATCTGGATTCACAAAATCCATTGGTTCAAACAATTCTCCTTCAGCAAATTGCTGCTTATAAAAGATATAGAAAGTGTCGGATTTAAACTTTCGTGGCCAGTATTTTTTTACAGGTTTCGGTTGGGGAATTGTATCTACTTTAACCGAATCAACAACGTTGACACTGTCTAAGGAGAACTGGTGAAGAACACTCAGATCTGTCCTTAGCAATGTGCTTACTGTAGAGTCGTTAAACTGAGGATGATATGTTGGAGATTTTCCTGCCATTTTTCTGCAGGGCAAATTTACTGCAAATATTCAAGAAACAAGACAAAGGCCAGGTCGGGATCATAACCATATATTGGGCAAATTGAATTAATAGTTATGCTTGGTTTTCTTACCTTTGCCCGAAACATTATGATAAATGATTACATCCGATCAACTTAAAGAGCTTGTTAAACGCGAGGAAGCGTTAAGGAGGCATCTTTGACGTCGAAAACAAGCTAATTCAGATTGAAGAAGAGGAGATCAAAACTCAGTCTCCGGATTTTTGGGACGAACCAAAAAAAGCAGAAAAACAACTTAAGCTAATTACAAGTCTAAAAAATTGGACCAAAGCTTATGGTGAAGTCAAAAGCAATGTAGAAGATCTCGTTGTTTTGTACGATTTCATGAAGGAAGGAGAATCTGATCCCCAGGAAGTAATGGACCAGTATCAGGCAACACTTCTTGTAATTGAGGATCTGGAATCGAAAAATATGCTTCGTAAAGAGGAGGATGAATTGGGTGCTCTATTGAAGATCAATTCCGGTGCCGGAGGCACTGAAAGCCTGGATTGGGCCGGAATGTTGGTTCGAATGTATGCCATGTGGGGAGAAAAAAATGGCTACAAAGTAAAAGAAGTGGCCTACCAGGCAGGCGAGAAAGTTGGCGTTAAATCCGCAACCCTAGAGTTTACTGGTGAATTTGCCTATGGATACCTGAAAGGGGAAAGTGGCATTCATCGTTTGGTAAGACTCTCTCCTTTTGATGCCAACAACAAACGTCACACAACCTTTGCTTCTGTTTTTGTTTCACCTGTTGTTGACGACTCCATCGAAATTGAAGTTAATCCTGCTGATATAACGTGGGATACTTATCGCTCCGGAGGAGCTGGTGGACAGAATGTAAATAAGGTAGAAACAGGCGTAAGATTACGTCACGCTCCGTCGGGAATCATTATTGAGAATACCGAAAGTCGTTCACAACTACAGAATAAGGAAAATGCAATGCGTAATTTGAGATCACATCTCTACGAGCTGGAACTCAGAAAGCGTCAGGAAGAGCAGGCAAAGATTGAAGGGGAAAAACTAAAGATCGAATGGGGAAGTCAGATTAGAAATTATGTTATGCATCCATATAAAATGGTAAAGGACCTTCGAACCAGTCATGAAACCGGTAATGTACAGGCTGTAATGGATGGTGAACTTAACACTTTCATAAAAGCTTACCTCATGGAGTTTGGTGGAAAGGACTAAGAGTAAACTGCTATTCGGGTACCCTTCCTCAGATGTCAATCCATCCTTATAAGAACAGCTTCGATTCAATGAAATGAATCAGGGCATGAATTACTTTTATATGAATCTCCTGAGTTCGATCCGAAAACTCACTATACGGTGCCCGTATCTCAACATCTGCCAATGATGAAAGCTTACCGCCATCTTTGCCGCTTAAGGCGATCACCTTCATCCCTGTTTTTTTTGCATATTCAGCAGCCAGCAGTACATTCCCGGAATTCCCACTGGTGCTTATGGCCAATAAGATGTCTCCCGGTTTTCCATGAGCTTCAAGATATCGGGAAAATATGCAATCAAATCCATAATCATTTGCGGTACATGAAATATGAGTAGGATCAGAAATAGAGACGGCAGGCAGTGCTCTTCGGTCATCACGAAATCTTCCGGTTAGCTCCTCAGCAAAATGCATTGCATCACTCATACTGCCACCATTACCACAACTAAAAACTGTATTACCGGAAGAAAAACCATCCACAAGTAAATTACCCGCTTCTTCAATCTTATTGAGATTCTCAACCCTATTAAAAAGTGTTAGAATCTCAAGGGCTTTATTAAAATCACCGGTAATTATTGGATCGATCATTTCGAAATATTTTGGGCAAATGTATAAGAAAATGATCTCAAAAATAGTGTGAATATTAGATTTTATCAATGATTCAATATCTTTACATTTGAAAATAAAGCTTGAGCAGCAGTAAACCACAATAGCTGAAGAATGATTTTTAAATAACTTTTAAGGTCAATTACTATAGAATGAAGCAGAAACTTTACGATATTATTTTTGAAGCAGATACCAGGACAGGTAAGATATTCGATATTATCCTGATGATAATAATCCTTCTTAGTATCGCAATTGTGATGCTGGAGAGTGTAAAATCATTGAATGAAGAATATGCGAATTATTTTCGTATTGCAGAGTGGATCATTACGGTGATTTTTACAATTGAATACATTCTTCGCTTATGGGTTGTGAAAAAGTCAGTGACCTACGCCTTAAGTTTTTATGGAATAATTGACCTGCTCTCTATATTACCAACATATCTCAGTTTGGTTCTAATTGGCACTCAAAGTTTAATAGTAATTCGGGCACTCAGGTTGTTGAGGGTATTCCGAATCCTAAAGATTTCGCGCTATGCCATTGAAAGCGGTTCGATTATGACTGCTCTGAAAGCAAGCCGGGCCAAGATCAGCGTTTTCCTTTTTGCCGTACTAATGATCGTTATCGTCATTGGAACAGTAATGTATCTTGTGGAAGGAGAAGAGAATGGATTCACATCAATTCCACGCAGTGTCTATTGGGCAATTGTAACCTTAACCACAGTTGGCTATGGTGATATTGCGCCTAATACCGCGCTGGGACAAACCATTGCCAGTTTCGCCATGATACTTGGTTACGCAATCATTGCTGTTCCAACAGGTATAGTTACCGCTGAATTCAGCCGTCAACACGTCCGCCGGATTTCCACTCAGGTCTGTCAGGAATGCCTGCATGAAGGACACGATCCGGATGCTGTTTTCTGTAAAGCTTGTGGGAGTAAAATTCATGTAAGCACGAATGATATAATTTAATACATCAACAATTATCAATTGAAAAATAAATGTGACAAATGGAAGAATTAACAGTTGGAACCCGAATTGATCACGACAGATACGGAGAAGGAATTATTAGTAAGGTTAATCTAACGAACTATGAAGTATTCTTTGAAACCCGTGGAAAAATGGATCTTTCCAAGCGTAATACAGAATACCAAATACTCGGGCAACCTGAAACAAGCGAAGGGAAAAGTGGATTTGATATCTCAGACATAGAAGAAATAATTGAGTATATCATGGATAAGCATGGCGCACTAAATGAGGTGGTAGAGCTGGGAGAAAAATGGCATGGTGGAACCATGAGCTTACAGCCGGCAAATCTGGAACTAAAACCCAAGGAAATACCTGTTGAAGTCTTTTTTCATAAAATTGTAATGCTTCGCGATCGCCTACGGGTTCTGGAACAGAACATCAACAGCAATGAAAAGCTAAATGACGAGGATAAAGTTAATCTGCAGCAATACATCACCAGATCCTATGGCTCGCTTACCACATTTAACATACTTTTCTCCGACAAAGAAAATTACTTTAAAGGAGCCGGGAAATAATGTCGATGGAAGGAATTGGAATAAAATCAATATTGTTTTTAATATTGGTATTGATCGTGATCTACGCGATGTCGAGTAAATACTTTAGGCAAAAAAAACAAATGAAGAAAATCAACAGCTGGATTGATGATAAACAGGATGGTAAGGAGAAACAGGGAATGAAGAAATGATAGTTACTATTATAGCCTGGATTTCGTTTTATTTTCTACATAGCTGCCTGATTGACGATCGATTTAAGGATGTGATTTTCAGAAGGTTTCCAGGAATACGGTCATCGTATAGATTAATTTATAATACGATTTCCCTTCTAACATTTGGCCTGGCCTGGTTGGTTCAGAGAGTCTATTCCGAACATCTTTCTTTGTTTGAACATAACATTCTGCAATTTGCAGGCGTATTTCTCTTTATGGCAGGGATTATTGTCATTTATCTGGCCTTTCGAAAATATGATACGCGAGAGTTCATTGGCTTACGTGCATCCAATGATCAGGAGCTAATCACCACTGGTTTAAACAGCTGGGTTCGCCATCCCATCTATTTCGCCACCTTGTTGGTGATCCTTGGCTATTTCCTCTACCGACCGGATCAGGGTTCACTTATTTTTTGTACTGTATCGACGATTTATCTGTTTGTTGGTGCCAGACTGGAGGAAAGAAAACTTATTAAACATTTTGGATACGCATATATAAATTATAGAAAAAGAGTCAGGATGATAATTCCTTTCATCATTTAAGAAACAATGAAGGCCATATACATACACGGTTTAGATACGCAACCAAATTTAGAGAAGATTGAGGCAATGGAAGACTCTGGTTTTCAAACAAGTGCACTTCATCTTAATTATAGGACAAAATCCGATTCATTTGAAATTCTGAAAAAGTTTATAAAAACAGAAAAGATTGAGTTTGTTGTAGGCTCTTCGATGGGTGGATTTCTTGGATATTGGTTGGCTGCTGATATGGGCCTGCCTTGCTTACTCCTCAATCCGGCTTTAACGTTTGATTATAGCAATCAACTTGTGATCCCGGACAATATCAATGATTCCTGTCCTTTTCGATTTGTTGTTATGGGTGCAAAGGACGATATAGTTGATCCTGAGCAAAGCAATCATTTTCTTGAATTACATGCAAATGGTGGCTTTCAACGAATCATATCAGCTTCATGGATGGGACATATTGTGGATACTTATTCTTTCAGGGAATTCATTACCTGGTTTAAATACAGCTATTTAAGTTATGTACAATCCTGCTAAGATGAAACTTGCCAAATCAAAACTCTGGACCTATTTCTATCTTTTACTATCAGCCAATATTCTGATTTTGTTTTTCTTACTACCCGGAAGTGATTATTTCCAGCTTCTGGCGGGTCTAATACTTCTATCCGTTCCGGTACTTTCTCAACTTGCCATCGCAGCTATGAGCAAGACCAAATTTTTGAGTACCGGTTTTTGGCTTATGTTCACAGTGCTTCTGGCAACGGTCATAGCCTATTTCCCTGCTATTTCGAATGGCTTCACTAATTGGGACGATCCGGCCTATGTGCTGGATAATCCATTGGTTAAGAATTTTTCATTCATTGAAATCTTCAAGGCTCCATTCAAAGGAATGTATCAGCCCATTAGCATACTATCATTATCAATTGACTATCAGTTGGCTGAAATGAACGAACACTTCTTTCATTTCATCAATATTTTAATTCATCTTTTCAATACTTTACTTGTTTTTTTTATTGTTCAAAAGCTCTTTAAGGAAAGGAGAATCGCATTTTTAACGGCACTATTTTTTGGAATTGCTACGATTCATGTTGAATCTGTTGTTTGGATAACCGAACGAAAAGATATGCTATTTTCCTTCTTCTTTCTTATGAGTTTCTATTACTATTTAAACTACAAGGAAACAGGACAAGGTAGGGTATATCTAATTTCCATCATTTGCTTTTTGTTTTCTTTACTGTCGAAACCTCAGGGTGTTATGTTAGCACCAACATTGATTTTAGTTGATTATCTACACGGACGAAAAATACTTTCCAGAGAGAATTTATTGAATAAGATTCCTTATTTCCTGCTGGCGGCAATAGCTGGAATTGTCGCTTTGTTACTCTCAGAAGGTGAAGCTCCGGAGATTAGTGTCTATAAAAAAGCACTGTTGGCGGGTTATTCTCTTATGGTCTATTTATTTAAATGTATAATTCCGTTTAATCTTTCGGCCATATATCCCTATCCTGAGAATCCCGACACCCTTCATTATATTGGTTTTGTCGCTTCCGTTCTATTGGTAATATCGTCTGTCTACCTGATGAAAAAGGAGAATAACATGGGCTTTGCGCTACTTTTCTTTTTATTGAACATTATTCTTCTACTTCAGATAATACCAAATACCTATACTCTTATGGCCGATAGGTATAGTTATATACCGTCAATTGGCATTTACCTGCTGATAGCCATTCTGCTAAATCCATTATTAAAAAAACAAAAGGAAAAGAAGCTCATATGGGGTGGGATTGCCCTTTATTCAATCATTACACTGTTTACCACAATTCAGCGGGGAAAAGTCTGGGAGAATTCCTTAACGCTTTGGAACGATGTACTTGAACAGTATGACTATGTTCCGGAAGCTTTGAATAACAGAGGGATGGTTTATTTTCTTAGTGGCAATTATTCCAAAGCACTTGCTGATTTCAACAGAGCAATTGAAATTGAAAACAATTCATTTGAAGGATATTTAAACAGAAGTGCTGTTTTGATTGAAACCGGGGATTTTGAACAGGCTCTGCGCGATTTAGATAAGGCAGAGAAGCTGAACTACAAAGAGTCAGAAATCTTTCAAAACAGGGGCCTGGTTTTCGAAAAGTTAGGTGAGTTCGAAAAGGCCATTATAAATTTTAATATGGCCATTGGCCTGGATAAGTTCAATGCGGAAACATACATTAGCAGAGGAGCTATTTATCTTAATGATGGAAATTTCGATCAGGCATTAAAGGATCTCAACGATGCAACTCGCTTAGATCCCAATAATTATCTTGCCTGGGCAAATAAGGGACTGGCGAATGCAAGGGCTGGAAACGTTCAGCTTGCCATCAACGATTTTAGTCAGGCAATTCTACTCAATCCGGGCTTCCCCGATGCTTATTCGAACAGAGGACTTTCTAAATTTCAGCAGGGAAATATTTCGGGATCAATTAAGGATCTTTCTAAAGCTATCGAACTAAATCCTCAAATGGGAATTGCCTATATGAATCGTGGCAGGGCATGGTTACAGGCAGGAAATAATGAACGGGCATGCAAAGATTTTAACAAGGCTGTTCAGCTGGGGATAAGCGCTGCTGAAAACGCCCTGGCCAATTACTGCAACTAGCCTGATATACTGACCGTTATGCATATGATAACAATTGAATAATGTTACGTTTATTTGGTTAGGATTTGAAATTGAATTCATTACTTTTGTATAAATCTATGGTAATCTGTAAACATTTTTAATGACCAAGGTAAAGTTAAACATACTGGGCCTCTCAAATAGTCAGAGTCAAACCGGAGCATATGCATTAATTCTCTCAGAAGAGCATGGACAACGTAGATTACCTATTATAATTGGTGCCTTCGAAGCACAGTCAATCGCTCTGCAACTGGAAGGATTGTTTCCTCCCAGACCTTTAACACATGATCTTTTTTTCAATTTTGCCGAATCCTTTGAAATTAAACTAACCGAGGTTAACATCTATAAGTTGGAGGAAGGAGTTTTCTATAGTATTCTGGTATGTGAACAGGGAGAGAACAAATTAAAAGTTGATGCCCGTACATCCGATGCTGTTGCTCTTGCATTGAGATTCAAATGCCCGATTTTTACATCTGAGGATATTCTTGAGAAAGCAGGAATATATCTGGATGATGAGGAAGTACCAATTGATCAGCCAGCAGAAGGTGAAGAGGAAAAGACCAGCCAGGAAAAATGGGAAAACTACAGTGTCGAGGAGCTGGATGAAATGCTGAATGAGGCCATCGATCAGGAAAATTACGAAAAGGCTTCTGAATTGCGCGACATTATTGAGCAACGAAAGAAGTAACGAAGCTATAACAAATAACATTTACCAAATGAAACTCATTGTTAAGGGTATCCTGCTTTCACTATGTCTTTTGCTTATACTCCCTGATCTCAATTCTCAAGCTGCTGATACTGTCAGTCAGATAGCTGAAAACGCAAGTGTAGTAGCTGATTCAGGGATTGTTGATCAAAACATTACAGATCATGCAAATGAGCAAATATCAGAATCTGCAAATCCTATAGTTAGTCGTGGCGAGGGTGGAATCCGATTGCTTACTCTTCTGAGGGGTTTGCTTGGAATGTTGGTACTTATTGCAATTGCCTACTTATTCAGTGCAAA
>Ga0233443_1002450_pt1 | contig 14137 bp, 13 predicted proteins | sample SI_123_September_2_FD_182784 | JGI IMG/M metagenome (GOLD analysis project Ga0233443, IMG submission 182784) | Seawater microbial communities from Saanich Inlet, British Columbia, Canada - SI_123_September2016_200_MG | ecosystem: Environmental > Aquatic > Marine > Inlet | place: Canada: British... | reverse complement strand
CACTAAATACATTCAGCCGCTGTGCTGCATCCCGGCTCATTGCACGAAAACCACTAGGAGCATCTGCCACGTCTGTATTGCTGGCTCGTCGAACAACCCAACTACCCAGTTTTTGTAGCAATTTTTTGACTAGTGAAAAATCATCTGTTTCATTGATCGGACGTGCACCAACCACGATTTCAGCTTCGCCGCGGAGAATCGGGATGATCAGTTTTTCAATGTCATCTGCACAATATTGATTATCTGCGTCCGTATTGACAATTATGTCAGCATCGGCACATACGCTGGCATCCAGCCCAGCTATAAATGCACGTGCCAGACCACGGTTCTGTGGCTGGCGCACGATGTGATCAACGCCCCAGTTTGTTGCAACATCGACAGTATCGTCAGTGCTGCCGTCGTCAACGATCAAAACTTCAATGCTGCTGATCCCAGGTAGTGATTTTGGCAATGCGTCCAAGGCAACTTTAAGTGTACCCGCTTCATTAAAACAGGGTATCTGAATAAGTAGTTTTGTCATTGCATTTGGTCCAGCCACTTAATGATTTTTGAAGACACCTTTAACAAATATGGTCCAAAGAACAGAAATAATGTGGTAGGCTCTGATCTTTTTCCCCTGATCATACGTGCGACCGTGATAGCTGATTGGTACTTCATAAAAAACTTTGCTGCGGTTAGTTGCCAACGTTAGAATTTCAGCATGTTGTTCCCAGCCTAACGTCGTCAGTTCGTCAGCCCTGATCAAATCACGACGATAAAGCAGGTAGCAGCTATAAATATCGGTGAATGTTGTATTATTTATAATGTTGAAAAACAGAGTTATGAGATGGTTACCCTGTTTGTGCCAAAAATAATGGACCCTTGTATAATGAGGCGCAAGCAATCGACTTCCCATAACAACGTCTGCATCATGTTTAAGAACAGGTTTCATCATGCTGGAATAATCAGCTGGATCATATTCGAGGTCAGCATCCTGAAAAATGATATAGTCTCCAGTTGCTTCTGCGAGCCCGGCCTTTACCGCACCGCCCTTGCCGCTGTTTATTTGAAGCGTTACTAATTTGTCGTAACTGTCCGGATTGGCTTCAAGAAGCTCAAGGGTGCCATCTGTTGAGCAATCATCAATAACTATTACTTCGATTGTTGTACCTTCTATCGATTGCGATTTGACAATAGCCAACAATTCAAGAATTGTTTTTTCCTCGTTGTAGGCGGGGACGATAACACTCAATTCGACCATCGAATACTCTTCTGTCTTAGGACGCTACGTGGTGGTGATATCACGTCTGATAAAAACTGGTATCCGGAATGAGATGTCTGATTGATATGCATCGGTAAGGTACCATTGCATTTACAACGGCAACGACAAATTCGACGTCCAGACCCGAAGCATCTTTCTTGCGAAAAGTCGAAAAGAACTCATGTGCTGCTATCAAAACCAATGTATTGGCGTCTGCTTCAATCAACCTGGCAACCGGCTCACTTCTGAAAACCAATTTTCCAGCGATAAATATCTCGCGAAACCGATGCCCCAGAATCAGCGTAACTTGGAATTTTCCTTCAGTATTGTCAAGGACATTGCTCAGCTCGAATTGAAGCTGAGCGTTTTAACAGAGCCCATCAGGGCACATTACAATAAGTCAATTTTGTTGAGAAATGGCTACCCGGGTTGCCAAATCAAATTGCGCCAGTAATGTCAACGAAATTTCAATCCGTCGAATAGGTTTTGTCAGTCCAGTCGAAAAACCGCTTTAAGCCGTCCCTTAGATCGACGGTCGGATGAAATTCTAGCTGAAGTTCAGCCTTCCGGATGTCGGGACAGCGACGGTTGGGTTCATCGGCCGGATAACTGTCTGGGTGCTCTATAATGTTGTAGTCAAGTTTCGAGCCCATAATTGCGTCAATGTTTTTGACCAGATCGAGAACAGAAATTTCGGGAGTGGGATTTCCGATATTGTATGCTTCACCAGGGACACCTCTCAAAACAGTCAGAATAAATCCGACCATTGCATCGGTAATGTAACAGAATGTACGGGTCTGATCCCCTGTTCCGTATACCTGTAAGGGTTTGCCAATCTTGATTTGTTTTGCAAAATTCGGAAGGACTCGATAATCAACTTCTTGCATACCTGGTCCAAAAACGTTGAACGGGCGGATGACATTTGTCGCGACGCCATGTGTATTGTGATAAATGTAACAAAGCGTTTCGCCCAGGCGTTTGCTTTCGTCATAACAGGCACGCGGGCCTTGGCTAGACACATTACCACGGTAGCTTTCCTGCATGGGAACATGTCGGGGGTCGGGATCACCATAGACTTCACTGGATGAAAAGAATGTGTATCGCGCATTCTTTGCCATGGCCAAATCTAGCATGTGGCGCGACCCTTGAACAGCAACATCCAGTGCCTCTAGCGGGTAGGCCCTGTAATAATAGGGGCTGGCAATACCAGCGGCATGAATAACATAATTGACGTCGCGGTCGATTTGAAACGGCTGGATCACGTCGTGCTTGACAAATTCAATATTGTCGTCGCCAAACGGCTGTTTGCCCAGCTCACCGGCTGTAATCAGATTGTCCAGTAGTAACATTTTACAGGGCTTAGCCAGTCGGGTCTTGTTCAACTCCATGATGACCTCTGAAAAGTATCTGCCCAGGAAACCACGTCCACCCGTCAAAACAACTGTCTTGCCTGACAAGTCATCCGCGGCGTTTCCCAGACGTTCGCAGATTTCCGAGATATCACTGTCGATAAAAGGTTTGGTCATGATGAAACAATTTCTACTTGAGGAACAGGAATGATGAACTTGCCACCCGTATTGAAAAAGGAAGCATTGTTGCGAATGATCGGTGCTGCAAAATTCCACGCCAGAATGAGCAAATAATCCGGTTTTCGTTCTGCAATTGCGGTTGAGGGCAAGACGGGAATATGCATACCTGGAGAAAACAGCCCCTGTTTGAGTGGACTGTCATCAACAATAAAATCTATTACGTCCGGGCCCAGTCCGAAATGGTACATCAAAGTCGTCGCCTTCGCAGGCGCGCCGTAGGCTGCGATTGATTTCCCTTCGGATTTCAGATTCTGAATCAAGGCTCCAAGTTCATCGCGTAATTGATCAACCTGCCCAGCATATGATTTGAATGTTTGTGAACTATGCAGGTTGACCCGGGCTTCATTCTGAATACCCTCTTCGACCGATTGTTTCACAATATGGTTGGCCTCAGATCGGCAAGCGATGCAACGCAAACTTCCGCCATGCGTATTCACCCTCTGAACATCAATAAGACGCATGCCGTGGGTCGCCATGAACGTTTGCAGGGGTTTGATGGAATGATAGGACAGGTGTTCGTGATAAATCGTATCGAACAATGTGTCGCAATACACATCCAATAGATAGGACACTTCAAAAGCGAAGATACCTTCGATGTCCAACAGGCTATGAATTCCAACCAGAATTCCACCCAGGTCATCTGCATGTGCGAACATGTTATTAGCCGTAACGACAGATGCCGGGCCGCGCTCTGAAAGTATTTTTCTTGCAAGATCAGGCGTAAAAAAATCCGGCCAGGTTTCTACACCATCTTTGGTCGCTTGCCGTGCAATTTCCCGTGCAGGATCGACACCCAGCACTTTGTAGCCATTTTGCTGGAAAAAGTTCAGCAGGGTGCCGTCGTTGGATCCAATATCAATTGCCAGCGATCCCTGCTGGGCTGGAAAGTCGGCACAGATTTTTTCGGCATAATCCTTGAAATGCTTTATGAAGATGGGTGACGTGCCGGAAACATATACATAATTTTCAAACAACAATGAAGGGTCAACAACATCCAGCAACTGGACGTGCGCGCAATTTTCGCAGAAGAAAATGTCCAGTGGAAAAGTCGGTTGGACGTCATCGAGCGATGCCTGTTGAACGAAAGCATTGGCTGGCGGGGTTGCTGCAAGCTTGAAAACTTCAGTCAAGGATTCACTGCCGCATAACCTGCAATTCGCCCGGCGGTTACAGTAATGTGTATTCATGGTTCGAATAATTTGGGTATTTGTCGTTATTCCGGTTTTACAAGCTCGACCCGTTTGACATCTGCTTCATAAACTTCCTGTTTACGAGAATTTCGGCCAAGAGTCAGGAACTTCGAATCTTCTGGAAAAACCATGGCATGTTCCATCAAAGGCGGTGTGAAAAACATTTCTCCGGCTTTCAGGACTGTGCACTGAGGTTCGTCGTCGCTACCCGCAGTACGGTGGTAATACTCAATTGTACCTTCCAGTACATAGCAATAGTGCCAGTCTGTTTCATGATAGTGATTGCCTCGAACAGCCCCCTTTTTTGAGGTGATGAGAACAGCACTTTTCATATCTTCATCAACCAGCGGCTGAATGTCACCACGAGCGTCCACAAACGCTTTTTCAAGTTTAACGACAACTTCCTTTGGCCAGCTGTCAATTTCTTCCTGCGTGAGTGGTTTTATGTCTATGGACATGGTTTGTATCCTTGTTAGCTCGATTAATGCCCATGTATTGCAATATTGCTCATGCCTTGCAAGGGGTGATAAGTCATAATTGGTGACAGAGTCAATTAATCTCACAAATAGTCGCGGTAGCTAGGTGAAATTGTTGTGATTTGCATGATCCAAGTTTGTTTTGGAGGTGATTGAGTGCCTTGAATACATAACTTTCTCCAGCCCTGCTACCAATGAAGAAAACTCGTTTGACGCCAATTTTCTGGTAATTGGTGTGCAGTTGATCGAGCTCGAACAGGCTGTTGAACACTTGTGGGACTATTGGGGTTTCCGGCAAAGTTTTATAATTCAGATAGTACAAGTATTTGGACCAATCAGCGTCTGTATTGCGACCGGGTCCGACAGCACATTCAAATGGCGGGCCCGGCTGACAGCCTGTGAGGATTACATCACCCCTTTGAAGGTTCTGAAGTACATAGTTCGCCATTTCCCGGGTTTGTGGTTTCTCAACCTTATAGTGATCCGGAATAAACCAGACGGTCGCCAATACCGCAAGACATGCCAGTACAATCTGGCTTACGGCAGGCGAAAACCTGGAATTGGATGACATCAGCAAAGCATAGAAGGCATATATAAAGGGTAAGAAAACGATCAAGTAGCGCGTATACATAAATGGTTTGAATTGAGCTGCTACGAAAGCCACAACAAATGGCACAATGATCATGAAAGGTAGATATATCTCTGGAGCAGCCAGATTTCTTTGTCCGAGCGCACTGAAGAGTTTTTTCAAATAGCTTCGTCCACCCAATAGTAGCGGAATACCAAACGTGAGTAATGCGACAACGGGGTGATGGAAAAGGAACGCGCCAACATCTATAAGAAAACTACTGTCAGGAGGCGTGAACATGTTGCTTTTGCCTATGACCCAGCCTAACCCGGTTAGATTTATCGCTGTCCAAATGCCATACAGGGCGGCCAGTGCGAGACCAGAAAGGAATACCAGAATGGAAAGGGGTCGGTTAGGCAATGAGGCAACAAACGCGTAGAGCAACATGAAACCTGCCGCTAGAAATCCAAATGGGTGGCTCATCGAGGCAAGAAAAGAGAAAATCCACAACGTAAGTACGTGTGGCCATCGTGCAGATGTACGGTTTTCCAGTATCCACATCCAGGTGACGGCCGCACCAGATGTAAACATCAAGAGGATGGAATAGGTCCTGATTTCTTGTGAGTAATATATTGCAGGCCATGAAAGGGCCATCAGTATTGTACCCATGGAAGCGAAAACAGTTCCATAAACTCTCCTGAGGCCAAACCAGAAGAATCCAAGTGCAAGACTGCCGAATATGGCGGAAGGCAAACGAAGGGTCCACTCCTCAAAACCGAACAGGTTGCTCCAAAAAACCATAAAATAGTAATAAAGAGGCGGCGTTGGTGCCAGAACAACATAATGCCAAAGCCCTTCTGCAAGGGATTTTGCATGCAACGCTGGCCCAAGTGTGTGTATTTCGTCCACCCAGAGACCCATTAGATCAAGGTGATAAAACCTGAGAAAAACTCCCAGCAGGACTGCGCAGAATACTGATAGCAAGGGTAGCTTGAATAAGGTCAATTTATGTTACTTGTCCATTTTGGGAATAGTCAGGGCTTTGGTGACTCAATAACGATATGCTACGGGCGAGTTGCGGTTGCGACAATGGAAAGACCTAGGCAGTTGGGGGAGACAAAATCTACGGCCCGAACCACAGGTAGTAGGCGTTCAAACATCTCAACCTGACCTGCTGACGGAACCGTTCGGCGAAGCAAACTGCCATTCAACCACCAACCGAGAATGCCGGGGACGTTAAAATAATGCACATCGATACTTTCAAACCCTGCTTCCGACATAACTGCTTCAATAGTTTTCCGAGAATATCGGCGATAATGGCCTACTACTTCATCCAAGGTGCCGTAAATTGACTGCATGGCCGGTACCTTGATGATAGCGGTTCCACCAGGGTGGAGAGCAGCGAAAAGGGCCTCCAGCATGGCTCTATCGTCTTCAATATGTTCAATAACATCCAGGGCGACAACGGTATCAAATTCCTTGTTCCAGTCCCCGTTTGTAACGTCTGCCTGGTCGACTTTTACCAGATCAATATCGGACGTTGCCTGTCGTGCGACCTCGACAAATTCTTTGTTGATATCCAGACCCAAAACTTCAGCTCCGGTTTCACCTATAAGACGGGTAAACGTGCCTACGCCACAGCCGATTTCCAGAACCTTGGCCCCAAGGTGGTTGCGGATCTTTGAAAAATACCAGTCGTTGATTGCCGGGGAACTGCCGAGCTGTTCAAGCCAAAATTCCTGAGCTGAAGAATCCACTTGTGTCATAGGTTGAATATCCATATCCAAGGTGCCCGGCAGCCTTCGCCGGATCGAAAGAGCATAAACGAAGTTATTACCCTATTTTTGTACTGCACGGAGAAAAACAGATTTGTATGTCTGGAAAGTAACGATCGTTAATCCGACTGAGACGATAAGCATCAGCGGAAAAATCTGATAGGCAGTTGCTGCTACAAAAGCATTGGTTGCCTCGATGTTGAAGGCTCCTAGAGTGATAATAAAGGAGAGTTGAATACTCCCGATATAACCAGGGGCAGTGGGTGCCAAGGTGCCCAGAACAACGGCGCCTAATACAACAAAATACTGAAACAAAGATAATTCAATGCCAGTTGCTTTCAATGCGCTGGCGAGTGTCGCCGCTTCCAAAATATATATAAGTACTGTTATGAGCACCGGCCGCAGAAATCCTGGTTGGTGCACCACCGCTAAAGTACCTGAAAAGTTTTCCAATCTGGTTTGCAACCATCCAAGACGGATATTTGAAAGTATTGGTCGAACGAGAGCAAAAAATCGGACCAGTAAAAACAGAAGGAAAAACACAACTGTTGATATGATGGCAATCGGAAGCAAAATGTTTGAGTTTTCGTCAGGGATAGCAGTTACCAACAATCCCATATTGAAAATGCAGACAATGGCGAGGCCGTCAAGCAGCCGTTCAATGACAATAGATCCTAACGCTGAGGATCGGGCAATTGAATGTTTCTTTTTCATGTAATCTGCGCGATACAATTCACCCAGACGAGCTGGCAACAAACTATTCACCATGTAACCGACAACAAGCGCTGCAAATACCTGGATATATGAAAGGTCGATCGTCGAGCGCAATAAGATACGCCATCTGACCACCCGAACGGAGACATTGATGCAATAAAAGATGATCGCCAGCAAAATCCACTTGTAGTCAAGATTTTGAAGGGACCCCTGGATTTGACCAACCGATATTTGACGAAGAGCCAGCCAAAGGCAGAGTGCGCCAAAGGCGATGCCTATTGTGCCCTGGAGGAGTGTTTTTTTCATTCAGCCATCAGACTCTGATTTGTGGTCAATTCTATTTGTTTGCATCAAGATCACCCAGGCAAACAACTTCTTATCGTGACCAAAATGCTCAGTTATTTGTGCAGGAGAATACTCACTTCCCTGGTTGGACTGTATATGGTTAATAAGTCATATAAGCAACATCGAGAGGAATTGTAGATGAAACCGATACCTAACGTTGGTCTCAATCACAAACCGTGTTGTCCAAGATATGGAGTCCCGTTGTTGTGCCTTAGAAGCATTGACCGCTCAAAAACATTAGCCACTAAAATGGATGGTAAGGCTGTACTGGCTTTTGTTTCCTGTATAGCTTCCGTTGCGAAAGCCAGGGTGTACAATACTGTCAGGCTAAAAAGCGAATTGATGGTAGGGTTATAGTGAAAAGGGTGCTCTTGTTGTTGGGCTCGATTGCGCTGATTGTCAGTGTTGTTTATGTCGGGTTTGAAGTTTACAGAAATTTTGAAGAACTGCCATCCATTCACTGGTCGTTTTCATCCTTGTCTGCAGTTTTGGTTGCGATCTTCACCTATTCATTTGCACTGTTTGTCTGGAGCATTGGCTGGGCCTTGATGCTACGTGGAATGGGTGAAAACATAAGAATACTATCTACTTTTGTGATCGTAGGCGTTTCACAAATTTCCAAATATATTCCTGGGAATGTCGCTCATCATGTGGGGCGTCTGGCCTTGGCCAGAAATCATGGCCTTTCTATATCCCGCGTATCAGCATCTATGTTCCTGGAATTATGCATGTTGGTTGCAGCCAGTGGATCCTGCGCTTTGATAGCATTGGGGATTAGTGGTGCGCAGATCGTGTATCAGCAGCAGGGTATTGGGTTAATTGGTATACTGACCTTGATCACTGTTGCCTTCCTTTTGCCACTCTGTGTGGCTTTCGCATTTCAGCGACAACAGCCAGCTATTGTTTTTAAGCGTTTTCCCGAAAGCCAATTAGTACCCCCGAAACTAAAAGTATATGCAATCAATTTTACGTCTCATTTTGTTAGCTTCATGTTACACGGTGCGGTGATTGTTGTTTTGGCGCATGGTGTCTTTGGCTTTGAAACGATTGATTTCTGGTTAGCTGTGGGCATCTTTTCACTGGCTTGGCTTGCCGGATTTGTTACGCCTGGCGCACCAGCGGGAATGGGCATTCGAGATGCGATTCTGGTAGCAGGACTGTCGCTAATTCATCCGGCGGCCGACGCCATCGCATTGGCCGCTTTGCATCGCATGACTACAGTGGTTGGTGATATATCTGTTTTTCTGATCGCCCTCTGTCTCGGTCGCTGGGTAGATCAAGCAAAGCGACGGCGAAAAACATGAGTTTGCAAGGTCAATATAAGGAAGATGACAGCCGCCGGTTTTTGTTGGCAGTGACGGTCACTTTTGTCCTCATTAATACTGTGTTGTTGATATTTTCAGGGCCGACGAAGCAACTAATTGAAGCAGATTCCCTGACACTCTACAGAATGGCTATGCAGTTTCTAAAGGGAGGAGTCTTTCTCGAAGAACAACGCCAACCGCTATATCCCTTGGTAATGGCTGCCGTGTTCTGGATATTCAACCCCGATAATTTTACTGCCCTGATTATATTGCAAGCTGGGCTGCTCTACATTACGGGGGTCGTAATATGGTATGTAGCCCGGGTATGGATACCTGGTGCGGCACATTGGATTTTTGCGCTGACCGTTCTCAATCCGAATGCACTGGGCAATGTCCATATGCCTCTAGCTGATTCGCTTTTTTCGGTACTGATAACTATTTCCGTATGGTGTGTTTTAAAATTCGCCATCTCCGGAAAATTGAGGTTTATTGTCACAACCGGAGTGGCTCTGGGATTAGCCATACTGACCAGACCCGAAGCCAAGTTTCTGATCTACATATTACCGTTGGCCGCCCCGGTCATTGCCGCTGTCAGTGGGCGTATTCGACAAGCCCCTGTTGCGATACTGGCGGCACTGTTTGCGGTCGTTGTCGTTTGGCTAATCGCTTTGCCATGGGCCATGCACAATCAGTCAGCAGGCTTTGGACTTGTCCTGAACTCCGGCGAAAAAGCTGCAGATAATGCAAGGGGACATTTTGCTCTGATCGAAGCAGACAGGCAACAACGCAAACAACAACAGATAATCCAGGATTTGTATGAACAAGAGAAAGACCTGCTGGATGTTGCTGGTCTCAAAAATTCGACAGTTAGCCAGACCAGGAACTTCCTGTTTGGTCACTACATCAGCCGGATATTTACCTCCGACCCGGTTATCCTGTTCAAACTCTATTCCAAAGCCTGGGTCGCGCAATTCGTTTCGGGCGGTGCCCAGACTTTGAATACAGTATTGGGAATTGATATTTCCACCCAGGATAAATTGATGAACAGGAATGACTGGCTGAGAAGTTTTGCCGATGGCCTGAAAGGACAATCCACAGTGGGGGCTATAATTACGATAGTTTGTATAGGTTTTGCTTTGGTTCTCAGGGCCGCCGGGCTCGTTGGAATAGTGGTCATGGTATTGCGTAGACATTGGCCACTTCTAATCGTAATTTTGGCCCTGGTTGGGTTCAAGGCGCTCATACATTTGTTTTATGGATTATCGAGATACCGCCTTCCTGTGGAACCCTTGCTGATGATTCTCGCTGTTTATGGTTTTGACGGGCTGAGAGCGGCGCTGCCGCGAAAGTAATAGATCAAGACCGTGTTTTACCTGGCTTGCTGATATGTTAGAAATCAGTTTCAGGCAACGAGCAACTGTCTGTCAGCTTAGAAGGGAATACCATGCGTTTTGTTGTCGATGTGTTGCATCCAATTGATTCACATATCTTTCACTACTTTATCGATGAACTTCGTTCGAGAGGGCATGATTTTCTGATAACGTCCCGGCGCAAGGATTGTGCTGTGGAGTTGTTAGAAGCATTTGATATTCCCCAACATGTGTTGACCAGCAGGGCGCAGGGGCTGGTAGGGAAACTCGGAGAATTGGCCGTCAGAACAAAAAAACTTCTGAAATTGGCCAAACAATTTGATCCGGATTACATGATCAGCATGACAGGCCCGGTTGTTGCTGCTGCCAGCCCGTTCCTGCGCGCTAAAACCCTTGTCCTACACGATAATGAAATCCCTCGTATGGTAAACAGGGGTATTGCATGCCTCAGCGATACCTACGCTGTGCCACGTGGCTTTACGGATGAGTGCGGTTCCAGTCAAGTGCGTTACGACGGATACCAGCAATTGGCCTATTTACATCCGAACCATTTCAAGCCCGATATAGAAGTTGTCAGGAGGCACGGACTTATCAGTGACGAGCCACTGTATATCGTACGGTTTGTTGAGATGGACGCCTATCACGACGTAGGCGAACGCGGATTTTCCTATCAGGCGAAATCTGAATTGATCCGCCGGTTTGCGGCAAAAGGCAGGGTTGTTATTACTTCGGAGGAAAGGTTGCCGGAGGAGTTTCAAAAGTACCAACTGGCGGTTCCCGTGGAAGATATTCATCACGTGATGGCCTACGCAGATCTGCTGATCGGTGAAAGTTGTACTATGGGATCAGAAGCTGGGGTTCTGGGAACGCATGCTTTCTGGATCGCAAGGACGTGGCGTGGCGTGGTGAACGACATGTCGGAACGCTATGGTCTAATTCATCATTTTTCAGACGACCAAGCCCGGGAGGCTATGGACAGGGCAGAAAAACTTCTGGCACACCCCAATCTGAAAGCCGACGGTCGAGACAGGGCTGATCGGTTGCTTAGCGAGAATGTTGATCTCACCCAGTGGATGATCGATTACATCGAGCAAGACAGTGGCATGAAGCTGTGATGTTTGTTCAGCCAACAGGATGTATCACAATCCCAGTGTCTTTTCCCAGTTATCGAGAACTTTGTCCAGGTTGCAAAGGGCAACACTTTTTTGTGCAGCTCTGCCAAGGGCCGTACGTTTAGCTTCATCTATCATCAAGTTTCGCAAAGATAACGAAAGAGCAATTTGGTCATCAGTTGGTACTACAAGTCCGCTGACTCCATCGACGACAAAACCGAGTGGTCCCTCGGAGGCATCACTGACAATAGGAGCTAACCCAACACTCATGGCTTCCAACAGGGCATTTGGCGTGCCTTCATAGCGTGATGGCAAGGCAAATATACTTGCGCGACAATAATATTCCCAAGGTTCAACCTGACCTGGAAATTCAACTTTGTCGTCAATACCAAGGCGAACTACATGCCCTTTCAAAGCATCCTCCAGGGCGCCCGAACCCGCAATAACCAGTTTCCAATCGGGGAAATCTGGTGCCAGCGAGTTGAAGGCTTCAATCAGGACGTCTTGCGCTTTTTGTGCCGTCAAACGACCGATATTGAGAATAACCTTTTCTGGTTGATGGCGGAGATCCATTGGAGGAGTGGCCAGCGGATTCAAGACAAGATGAAGTTTTTCTGGTGGTACAAATCGACTCAGCGTTTCGAGTGCCCCTCTACTGTTGGCTGTTACGAGGTCTGCATAACGGTAAAATCGAATTCTGAGAAAATTCCAGATGTGGCCCAGAGATTGGCGCGCCGGGTCATTTCGTTCGGAAATGGCAAGCTTTACATTTAACCCCTTGCAAGCCAGCACCGTAAGCACATTGGTCGTGCTGACAAACGAAATGACGGTTTTGGCGTTACTTTCCTTGATTGCGCGGCGTAACCCACGGATGCGGTGAAAGTTACTCAGTATTGCGTTTAGAACGCCACTGGCTTCGCCACTGCCGCCAACAACGACCCGCCCCGCTCCGTCAGGGATCTTAAAAAAATCACGATCCCTGTCACTCAGAGTAATTACGGTGATTGTTTGGTTGCGCGCAATCCAACCGGCAGTCAAAGTTGTAACAACTCGCTGTGCGCCCCCTTCAGACAAATCTCCAATGACAATTGCAATGCCAGTCATCAAGCAGCCAAATCAGGTGTTGACTGCTTCAATAACAGCATCACATATGGCATCCGCTGTCGCTTCTGACATATAGGGGTGCATGGGCAGGCTTAGCACACTCCCGGACAGACGTTCACTTACCGGTAGACTGCCCTTGCCATCACCATAACTGGCGTAAGCTGTCTGAAGGTGCATTGGAAGGGGGTAGTAAACTGCAGTTGGCACATCATTTTCTCTAAGGCTGGCAATAATTTCATCACGGTTCTCAACCTGAATTGTGTATTGTGCCCAGGCGCTTTGATAACCTTCCTCGCGACCTGGCAGAATTACCCGATTGGCAAGCCGGGCGTCATATTTTTTAGCTAGTTTTTCTCGAGCAACGATTTCTTCATCGAAAATGGTCATTTTGGAGAGCAGGATCGCAGCCTGTAATGTGTCCAGACGGGCATTTAGCCCAATGCGAACGATATCGTATTTCTGTCCGCCCTTGCCGTGGGCCCGAATTGATTTCCACCGATCTGCCCGATCATCATCGTCTGTAAAAATGGCACCGCCATCTCCATAACAGCCAAGTGGCTTGGCCGGGAAAAAACTAGTGGCCGATATAGGAGCGAGAGAGCCAACTCGCTGGCCTCGGATATTGCCACCAAAACTTTGAGCCGCATCCGCGATCACCAGCATATCGTGATCTGCAGCGATCTGGCCCAGTCGCACGTAGTCTGCTGAAAGTCCGAAAAGATCTACAGGCATAATAGCGCGCGGCCTCAGTTTGCCGTCAGAAACAACGATATCAATTCGGCGCTGCAAATCGTCATAGTCGATGTTGTAATTTCCGGCATCAACATCAACAAAAACTGGTGTGGCGCCGGCGATGATGACGACTTCGGCAGTTGCCGTGAAAGTGAAGGCTGGCAGGAATACGGCATCTCCTGGGCCAATGCCATCACCCATCAATGCCATGAGGAGAGCATCGGTTCCGCTGGAAACTGACAATGCATGTCTGGCGCCACAGAACTCCAAGAGCAAGTGCTCAAGTTCGGCAATTTCCGGGCCCATTATGTACTTTCCATGGGCTAATACCTTGGCCATACGGGCGTCTATATCAGACTTCAGACGAGTTTGTTGGGTGGCAAGATCGATGAAAGGAATACTCATAGATTTAATCACTTACGCTTCAAGGGGTTTCAGACCATTTTCGGTCTCTTCGTAAATTTCGCCTGTTCTGGGACAAATCAGGCCGTCGAGCAATCGTTCGCCTGATCGACTCACCCAGCCAATTTGCGTGGCTGGGTTTCCGATAACCAAAGCAAAGTCCAAGACATCTTTTGTCACAACAGCGCCAGCACCAATCATGGCGAAGCGACCGAT
>Ga0233443_1002445_pt1 | contig 14152 bp, 8 predicted proteins | sample SI_123_September_2_FD_182784 | JGI IMG/M metagenome (GOLD analysis project Ga0233443, IMG submission 182784) | Seawater microbial communities from Saanich Inlet, British Columbia, Canada - SI_123_September2016_200_MG | ecosystem: Environmental > Aquatic > Marine > Inlet | place: Canada: British... | reverse complement strand
ACAGCAAATAAATAGCAATGGGTATTGTAAATTTGGCAACAAATGCTTTTATTAATGCCCAAAAATCACATTTCCACCCCCCATCATTATTTATTTTTAAATCAATATTTACCTGATCGACCAGTAAAAACAGATCCGATTTATTAGGTAAAAAAAGTATATTTTTATAATCTTCATTGGTTAATTTTTCAATTTCGTGAGTTTTTACCATCGCCTGCCTTTGCTGCTGATGATTATCTGTATATTCATAAAATAATTTGTAAACCGTTTGATTATTAATACTGGTCATTGTGGCTTCTTTTTTTAAATATTTTGCTTGAGTAGGCACACCATTTATCAAAAACTTTATCCATCTCAATGCTATTTTGGTCCTAAATAATGCAATTACCATGAGAATCAGACAATTCACAAAAAACACCATAACAACCGAAGCACCTTTTGAATAATCTTGGCCTTTTATGCGACTAATGTAGGGCTCTCCAGCAACATACTCTACGGTAACAACCCGCCCCTTGTTAGGATACCATTCTCGCCCATATGAAACTGCCTCAAAATCAATCCCCATTAATTCATAGCGATAATGCACCTGACTCACGGTTTGTTCGTTAATTTCCATATTAGTATCATCTGACCACATCACGGTTGCTTTGGTTTCTACCAATTGTGCTGAAGGAAAAATCATATATTCAACCCATGCAGACCTCATGTCACTGGCAATAATGCCTGCTAAAAAACAAAAGGTGATAAACCATAAATAACCACCAGGGCCTTTTAATAGAATCAATAATTTACTGGCAAAACACATCGGACGATGTGTTTTTTTATTCATAATATTCCAGGTTTTATCTGTAATTCCATTCATCACTCAATGACCTCATTGGGGTGGGCATAAAACAACTTCCCATTTTCAATTCCATTTTCACTTCAGCTTCAAATGACTGATGCATAAAATTCAATCATAAAAGCTCAGAATAGAACGACTATTCCTACACTTTTATTCGATCAAATTATCTGAATCCAAAATAAATAAAAAATAAGAATGGGGTGTTATTTCGTATTCATCTCTTAAGTTTTTCTGGTTGCATCCAACACACTAGGCATATGCCCTATTTTATCCAGTATTCTACTTAATTGTTTTATATCAGTAATTTCCAAAGTTATATGCATATCTGCAATTTGCGTTTTGCGATTAGTTAAGGTATTCACTGATATCAAATTAACACTTTCATTCGTCAACAAAGCCGATACATCTCTCAATAACCCCTGTCGGTCATAGGCTCTCACCACAATATCGACTGGATAAGTAGCATTATCATCCAACGACCAATTGACATCAATAAGTCGCTCACATTCATCTTCTTCAAAACTGGCAATATTTGAACAATCTGTACGATGGATTGAAACCCCTCGTCCACGAGTAATATAGCCAATAATGGAGTCATAAGGTACAGGCTTACAACACTTTGAAAAAATCGTTAATAACTCTCCAACACCTTGCACTTTAATTTGGCCAGAATCTTGTCTATTTGATGGGGCCTTAATTTTAACTAATTCGTCTTCAACAGGTTTATTTTTAGGAACGGTAATGTCTTCAATGGTACTTGCTATTTGTAAATTAGAAATTTCACTGCGTCCAACAGCAGCCTGAAAATCACTCACCTTTTTATATTTGAATTTTTCAGACATGACATCATAACTGATATTATGAACACCCAGTCGATGCATTTCTCGTTCCACTGTTGCCTTACCAGTGATGACGTTTTGACCATAATCCTGCTTTCTAAACCATGCTTTTAGTTTTGCTCTGGCACGAGGAGTATTTAAATAACCCAGATAAGGAGACAGCCAATCACGACTCGGTAAAGCAATTTTTGAAGTCAAAATTTCAACCAAGTCACCATTTTTTAAAATATGCGTCAAAGGAATAATATTGCTGTTAAGCTTTGCACCTTTACAACGATGACCGACATCTGTGTGAATGTAATAAGCAAAATCCAGAACACTTGCACCACTTGGCAAATCAATTATTTGCCCTTTGGGCGTTAATACATAAATTCGATCCTCATAAACTTCAGCTTTAAAACGATCAATGAAGTCTCCTGCATCGGATGACTCTTCTTTCCATTCTAGCAATTGTCGCATCCAGGCAATACGTCGCTCGAACTCATCGTCCTTTTTAGTGCCTTCCTTATAACGCCAGTGTGCCGCCACACCCAATTCAGCATGATGATGCATATCATCTGTTCTGATTTGAATTTCTACCGTCCTACCTTTAGGACCAATAATGGCTGTATGTATAGATTGATACATATTATCTTTAGGGGTTGCAATATAGTCATCAAATTCACCATGTATGTGCTTCCAATAGGTATGAACAATACCTAATGCGGCATAACAATCAGATAAACTGTCAACCAATACTCTAACGGCACGCACATCAAATATTTGATGGAAATCAACTCGCTTCCTTTTCATTTTGCGCCAAATACTATAAATATGTTTTGGTCGCCCGTTGACCGTTGCATTAATATGTGACTCTGCTAACTTTTTATTTAAAACATCAATAAATTCATCGAGATATTGCTCTCTATCGACTCGTCGTTCATCAAGTAATTTGGCAACTTTTTTGTAAGTTCTTGGCTGAACATATCTAAAGGCTAAATCTTCCAATTCCCATTTTATTTGCCAAATACCCAACCTATTTGCCAAAGGAGCATAAATATCGGCTGTTTCCTGGGCAATTCTTTTTTGTTTTACCTCAGATAAAAAACCAAGTGTTCGCATGTTGTGCAACCGATCTGCTAACTTAATTAGAACAACTCTGACATCTTCAACCATCGCCAACAATAATTTTCTTAAATTTTCTGCTTGATGATCTTTTTGTGCAATAATACTGGGGTCTACTTGCTCCTGATACTCGTGAATGCGACTCATTTTTGTGACGCCATCAACCAAATGTGCAACATGATGCCCAAACGACTTTTCAATATCTTCCAGTGTCAAATCAGTATCTTCCACCACGTCATGCAATAGTGCGGCAGCCAATGTTTCATGATCCATACGCAGATCATTCAAAATATCAGTCACTGTCAATACGTGAAAGAAGTAACATTCTCCAGAAACTCGAAATTGACCATGATGAGCTTGCATAGCAGTCATACCAGCTCGTTTTATCAGGTCCATTTCATCTGAATTTCGATTATCTGAAATTGCCTCAAGCCAATTATTCCAAATTTCTTCAGGCGAGTTGTCCACAGAACTTAAATTTGATTTAACACTAACCATCAATTTTCAACATTAAAATTAAATAAGATGTGAAACCAGCCCATCTGCCAGTTTCGGTTCAAACCAGGTTGATTTAGGAGGCATTACTTGGTTGACATCAGCCACAGCCATTAACTGATCCATTGAGGTAGGAAATAATGAGAATGCAACAGCCATCTCACCACTGTCTACTCTTTTTTCTAAACCGCCTAATCCTCTAATACCCCCAACAAAATCAATCCGAGAATCTGTCCGCGGATCATTAATGTTCAATATAGGCTCAATTAAATAATTGGCTAAAAGACTCACATCCAACTGTTTAACAGGATCATCAATCGAGGGTCCATTATACTCAAGTGAATACCATTGTTTATTAAGATATAACCCAAACTTTGCATTAGCATCAGGTTTATACGGTTGACTTGATGTTTTTACTGTGAAATTTGAACTGACTTTTTCTAAAAAGGCTTCATTACTTAAGCCATTCAAATCGGTAATGACTCGATTATAATCAAGAATTTGCATTTGATTGTGAGGAAAAATAACGGATAAAAAATAATCATGGGGCTGTTCTTCAGCAGCGTTTTCTTGAGTTTTATTTTTTGCAACTCTGGAAGCTGCGGCTGATCTATGATGACCGTCTGCAATATAAATAGATTCCATTTGGTCAAATTCTGAGGTAATACTATTCAGCCATGATTCATCACTCACTTTCCACAAACTATGCTGTACACCATCATCAGCGGTGACATCCATATCAGGTTTGTTTTTTGCAATATCTGCCAAGGCATTATCAATCAATTGATTGGCTTTATACACCAAAAATACAGGACCTGTTTGTGCATTCAATACCTCAATTTGGCGCACTCGATCATCTTCTTTTTTAGGTCGAGTAAATTCATGCTTTTTTATCCTATTTACATCATATTCAGCCACTGAGGCAACGGCCATAATTCCCAACTGCTGATGCTCTCCCATGATTAATTTATAAACGTAATAGCTGGCATCTTGATCTTGTTTCAAAACCCCCTTTTCGATCATTGAACTTAAATTACTGGCACCTTTTTGATACACTGAGGCATCATACGGACTGATATCATCAGCCAAATCTATTTCAGGCTTTGAAATATGTAAAAAACTCCAGGGTTTATCTTGCGCTCTAACTTTTGCTTCCGCAGTATTTAATACATCATAAGGTGGCGCAACCACTTGGTCGTGGTACTCTGTAGTTGGTCTAAGCCCAGCAAAGGGACGAATCAATGGCATTGAAAAATTTCCTTATTTATTAACTTTTAGGTAGATAAAATAATAATATGTGTTAATACTAATATAAACAATTCATTAGCGTAAAATATTTTATTGACGTTACCAACTAAACGTACTGTAATTAAGATCATTAAATGATGAGCACAAAACTTCCTGATGACAAAACGCTGATACCTTTATTACTCACTAAGGATAAAGCAATAACCCGCCAGTTTATTACATTTCATTACCCTCAAATGCTAATGATTGCTAGAGCCATCGCAGGATCTGTTATTGCTGACGAAGTTGTACAGGAAGCCTGGGTTTCAATTTTCAAATCACTACCGAAATTTCAACAAAAATCAGCACTAAAAACCTGGATCATGAGAATTGTTGCCAATGAGGCTAAAACCAGACTAAAAAAAGAATCGCGAAGTATTTCATTAGAAGGTTTGGAAGCTGTTTCAAAATCCCCTTTTTCATTTGACCAATCAGGTAGCTGGTCGAAGCCTCCCGCTCATTGGCATCAAGAATCACCTGACGCATTAATTCATCAGGAAGAATTACATGATTGCCTGGAAAAAATATTATCTCACTTACCCGCATCACAACGCTCAACATTTATTCTGAAAGAAATCGGCAGCCACACTCTTGATGAAATTTGTAACGTTCTGGAAGTGTCTGAGTCTAATGTTAGAGTATTATTGCATCGTGCTAGAACCAAGTTACTAGCCGCCGTTGACCGTTATCAGGAGACAGGAGAATGCTAACTTGTCGAGACATCGAAAGCAAAAGCAGTGACTATATTGACAATGATTTGAATATTTGGCAAAAAATGAAATATAAATTCCATTTATTCATGTGTGTCGATTGCAGACGTTTTATTAAACATTTAAAGCTGACCATTTATACTTATAAAAACAGCCTAAACCAGCCCACACCCAAAGAAAAAATTGATCAGGTGATGGACAGAATTAAAGAGATCAATTAGGAATGGGCACGAAATAACTTCCCGTTCTTAATTCCATCTTCACTTCACTTTCAAATGATATTCAATCATAAAAGCTCAAAATAGAGTGACTATTCCTACGCTTTTATTCAATCAGATCATTTGAATTTAAAATAAATATGAAACCAAGAACGGGAAGTTATTTCGTGCCCATTCCTTAGGGATAAACAAGGATGCTCAATGAAGCATTATCCGTGCCGATCTTATCTGTGTTCATCCGTGATGCTATATTATCGGCTTACTCTTCCAAAGTAACATCATGTTTTGTATTTCAAGCTCAGACAATAGATTCATCAATCTGCTCAATAACCAGGCTTGGCATTAATTCCTTTAAACACTCCAAATGACCTAACGGGCACTCTCGCTTAAAACAGGGACTACAGGATAATTCTAACGACAATATATGACTTTTATCTGATAATGGCGGGGTAAATTTTGGATCAGAACTACCATAAATAGCAATAATATGTTTATCCAATGCAGCTGCCACATGCATTAAACCTGAATCATTACTCACGACAACAGATGATAGTGACATAAAGTCAATTGCTTCTGACAACGAGGTTTTTCCTGTAAAATCCAAACATCTTTGTTGAGTTAATTCATTAATTTTCTGCCCCGCAAGCACATCTTTTTCAGAACCAAAAATCCAGACATGACATCCTTGCTCAATATAATGATTAGCAACTGAAGCAAAATGCTCTAATGGCCATTGCTTTGCTGGCCCATATTCTGCCCCTGGACAAAGTGCTATCAATGTTTTATCAGGCTGATTTATATTATATTTATTTAATGACTGCTCAACAGATGCCTTTGATATTTGTAATTTTGGTTGAGGAATTTTTTCAGGTAATACAGAATCTTTAGGCAAACCCAACGAAACAAAACGTTGTACCGTCATGGTTAATTGTTTTTTATCTAATTTAATTCGGTCATTCACAAGAAAAAACCTAATCTCCCCAAGGAACCCTGTTCTTCTTGGTATGCCTGCCCAAAAAGGAATTAAAGCTGATTTTAGTGAATTAGGCAGTAAAATGGCCTGATCATAATTTTCTAATGATAATTTTTTAGCCACCGTTTTGCGTTCGTTAATCATTAATTTGCCGTGCCCGACAATCATTTCGATACCCTGATTGACTTCTGGCATTCTATCTAACAATGGAATGGTCCAACCTGGCGCCAGAACATCGATCAAAGCAGTAGGCATTTGCTGCTTTAAAACCATAAACAAACTCTGCGCCATCACCATGTCACCCACCCATGAAGGACCAACAACTAATATTTTTTTGGCTTGACTCATGATTATTCCCCCATGCTTGGGTTCAATGATCTAAATTTTACTTGAGAATCAACACTGTTTTTTTCTTTGATAAAACAGCGCCAGTTCATTGCTTTAATGAATATAGATTTCCACTCAGTGAATTCAAATGTTCCCTGGCCAAACATTTTCACATCAAGCAGCCTATAACTTTCAACAATTGCACAACAATCACACGGGTAACGCTGACATATAATTCTGCCAATATCTTTATTGGGCGTACTGACAGAAAGCTTTAAACAATGTTCTGTCAATCGGTTAAGATAAACCGATAATTGTTCAGGCTGATTTAGTTTTTTAATATCTCGGAGGATAATCATCACTTTGAAGGCAATTGGCAATTTATTGAAGGTTTTTTCCCACAAAGCTTCAATAAGCTGGTAACGATTATCAGACATGATCTGTCGACACAAAGCCAAAACATGCAATAACGCATACCAACCAGGTTTTACCGCTTCAGATATTTTTTTCGCCCAAAATAGACGAGTCCTTTTAAAATGTCGATGACGACTTTGTTTACCAGGTCGTCCAGCACCAATCCATAGGCCAATAATAAATAAAAATAGGCTTAACACTAAAACAGTTAAATAATTAAGGGCTGTTTTAAAATGATGCGTATATTTATCAGGATCTTTTCTGTGCTGTGATGCATATGACTCTTTGACATCAATCGGTGTAGAAGGCATTTCAGTCCATACTTCACGCTGATTATTTAAGTCCCACCAGGAAACTTTCAAAGAAGGTAAATTAATTTTTCCTGATTTTTTGGGTACTAAAGTATATTTTTCAGTTCTTTTACCTAATATTGATAAACCATCTTCACTTAGAAATTTTGTAGTTGTTGCAGATTCAAAATACAATTTAAAATCTTTACTGATAATATGGGAATTTAAATTGGGTAAGTCAGCCCCTTTTAAGCCATTTGCATCCATCACTAGTGTATAGGATATTGGTTCTCCTTCTTTTAGTTTTTGACCATTACCAATAAAACCTTGAATTTGTAAAGAATAAAGCGGTAGCCAGATGGTATTTTTAAGTGCCACAGGCTTAACATTAATGGATATTTGTTTTGATTTGATGGTTTTAGTTATTTTTTGAGGCCTCGCCCAGGGATTATAATATTGGTTACCATACCCTGGCCGTTGCCATTGTGCGTTATTGATCGCCTGATCATAGCTTATATCGGCAGTCAAAGACTTGATATCAATTACCCTAGGCATCAATGGCGTTACGGCATAACGATATTCTGTCACTGAAAATGTTTGTCCGTTGATTTTCTGACTGTAAAATCTTGGACCATCGATATTATCAAGACTGGCATTTGAGACAATAGGAGAATCAATGTTTTTGATGCTCACCGTTTGCGAACTGATCACTTTTACGGAACAAATTAGCACCTGTTGTACATAAGCCATGTCTTTGGACAGACTAACTTCAAGCCTGGAATCAGCCCATCCAACAGTCGTCAACAACTGTAATAACAAAAAATAGTTAATAACAAAAAACTTCATAATTATCTATTCTAACACATCAACCACATTTAGAATCACCACAATTCAAACAAGTCATACAACCATCCATCATAACCAATGCATTGGTATTACATTTTTGGCAAAGCTGTGCGCCTTCGGGAAATGCTACCGAGTCGTCACGCACTTCTTTGTTTTTTTTTTCGTGCCCACTACCGCCATTAATTGACTCGTATTCTTCACGTTTCTTTTTAATAAAGTTTTTCTGATGATCATCTAAATTATCATCATCAATTAACCCTATCATTTTCATATGAGACTCGATGGCATCACCAATTTCTGCCACCAAAGATGGCATAAATTTCCCACCTTTTTTGAAATAACCACCTTTCGGGTCAAACACCGCTTTCAATTCATCTGACAAATAACTGACATCACCACCAATTCTAAAAACAGCGGATATAACCCGCGTTAATGCAACCACCCATTGAAAATGATCCATATTTTTAGAGTTAATGAAAATTTCAAACGGTCGCCTTGACTCATGCTCAGTACCTTCATTTAAAATCACATCATTGATGGTCACATAAAGCGCATGTTCTGATAAAGGGGTTTTGATTTTATAGGTTGAACCCAATAACAACTCTGGTCTTTCGACATTGGCGTGCATGTGCTCCACAGCAGGTGCCGCTTGAGTTGTATTTGCTGATTCTTCATCAACCACTTTAAATTCTACTATTTTTTTCTCTATTTTTGTTGCCATTATTAATGTTTCCTATAGCTTACCGTAATAGCCTTCTTTCAAGGCATCGAATAAATTTGCCGCTGTATGCATTTCACCATCATACTCTATTTCTTCATTACCCTTCACATCAATTACACTGCCATCATCCAATGTAAACTGATAAGTGGTGTTTTGAAGGTCTTTTTCTTTGACCAGCACGCCTTGAAATACTTCTGGATTAAACCTAAATGTAGTACAACCTTTCAAACCTTTTTCGTAAGCATACAAATAAATATCTTTAAAATCTTCAAACGGATAATCAGTAGGCACGTTGGCCGTTTTAGAAATGGATGAATCAATCCACTTTTGAGCAGCAGCCTGAATATCAACATGTTGTTTGGGTGTGATTTGATCCGCTTCAGTAAAATAGCTGGGTAATTTATTGTTTTCTTCTTCGGCATAAGGTGATGCCTGATTATTAATCATGCTACGATAAGCCAATAGCTCGAAAGAAAAAACATCAATTTTTTCTTTCGATTTTTTACCCTCACGAATTACATTTCTAGAATATTGGTGAGAAAATGAAGGTTCAATTCCATTACTGGCATTATTTGCCAAAGACAGCGAAATTGTTCCCGTTGGAGCAATTGAACTATGATGAGTAAAACGTGAACCCACTTGTGCAATTTCGTCAACTAATTCTGGCTCAACTTCTGCCATTTGTTGCATGTAGCGACTATATTTAGCATGCAGCACCTTACCAGTAATACTATCTCCTACTTTCCAACCATCGACATACATTTCTGGTCGCTTGCCAATCATTTCCTGAGTCACGGTAAATTCTTCATTCATAATGGGGGCAGGTCCTTTTTCTTTTGCCAATGCCAAACCCGCTTTCCAACCTTCAACAGCCAAAAACTTACTGATTTCTTCAGTAAATTGAATTGACTCTGCTTCCCCATATTTCATACCAAGCATTGTTAAAGTTGACCCTAAACCGAGATAACCCATACCATGGCGACGCTTGCTCATGATTTCGTTTTTCTGCTGAGGCAAAGGTAAGCCATTGATTTCTACTACATTATCTAACATGCGAGTAAAAATACTCACTGTTTTACCAAAAGATTCCCAATCGAAACCTGCTTTATCAGTGAATGCGTTGCTCACAAAACGAGTTAAGTTAATTGAACCTAACAAACAGCTACCGTATGGTGGCAATGGCTGTTCACCACAAGGATTGGTTGCCCTAATATCTTCAGCAAACCAATTATTGTTCATCTCATTGACCTTATCAATCAAAATAAAGCCAGGTTCAGCATAATCATAAGTCGTTGCCATGATGAGATCCCATAATCTTTGAGCCTTAATCACTTTGGTAATTTTGCAAGCAACCCGCCCTGTATCATTGACCACATAATCATCTTTAATTGGCCATTCACGCCATAAAATTTGTTTGGAATCATTCAGGTCAATTTTATCAGAAGTTGATTCTTTGACAGTGATTGGAAAGGCCAATGCCCAATCATGATCATTTTTAACCGCTTCGACAAATTCTTTGGTGATTAATAAAGAAAGATTAAACTGTCTAAGACGACCATCTTCACGCTTAGCTTTGATGAAGTCCATGACATCAGGATGCCCCACATCAAAGGTTGCCATTTGTGCACCACGACGCCCGCCCGCAGATGAAACGGTAAAACACATTTTGTCATAAATATCCATAAACGACAGCGGACCAGAAGTATAAGCACCCGCACCAGAGACATAACCACCTTTAGGGCGCAATGTTGAAAACTCGTAACCAATACCACACCCTGCTTTCAGGGTTAAACCTGCTTCGTGAATTTTTGATAATATTTCATCCATTGAATCAGGAATGTTACTGGACACTGTACAATTAATGGTTGAAGTCGCAGGCTTGTGTTCTGTTGCCCCTGCATTAGAAATAATACGACCACCTGGGATTGCTCCATGCCTTAAAGCCCACAAAAACTGTTCACTCCACTCAGCTTTAAGTGATTCACTGGTTTCTACATCAGCCAACGATTTAGCCACTCGCTGATAAGTTTCATCAATTGTTTTATCAATAATTTCACCATCTTTGGTTTTTAATCGATACTTAGTGTTCCAAATATCTTCAGAAGCGCTTTGAATCGAAACATCTGATGAATTTTCAGAAACTAGATGTAATTGTGCTGTCATATTGGAGGTTCCTCACAGAATTTTTGGTAGTTATTTATGTTATTTTTAAGTTATTATTGTAAGAGTTTGAATTTACAGATCTTTATTGTTTTTTTGTTATTATTTAGCCTATATTGTATCTCAGCAAAACAAGTAGCACAACATATAGTGTTGTGTTTTTTATATTTTTATAAATTAAGCTTTTAATTCAGCTTGTTAGATAAAAAAATTTTACTTTCATTAATCATTTGTTCTTTCAAACGATAACAGCATTCAATTTGATGATTTTAAAAATGCCCGTTTGGTTACAAATTGCTTTTCAAACATCTATAATAGATTTAGTTAGGTAACACGCAATAAATAAGCTACCCATATTGCGCAGAATTTTTGTTGGTCTTCTTTGCCATAAAAATAGGCGTGTAGTCATTCTACTCAACTGTTTTTGTGGTAAAGGAGACGGACAAAAAGACCAGTAAGATGAGTGGCTTATTTATTTCGAGTTGCCTCAAACCCAAATATTGTAAAATCAAAACTAAGCAGAGACTTAATGATATGTTAAGCAAAGAACTTGAATATACATTAAACCAGGCAATTCTTGAGGCCAAAGAAAAAAATCATGAATTTATGACGGTAGAGCATTTGCTAAATGCTTTGCTTGATAACCCATCGGCAAATGCCGTACTCAATGCTTGTGGTGCAGATATTGATAAACTCAGAGTTGATGTTAAAGATTTTCTTGAGGGCACCACTCCTGTTTTATCATCCGATGATACTCGCGAAACACAACCCACCTTAAGTTTTCAACGAGTCTTACAAAGAGCTATTTTTCATGTTCAGTCATCGGGTAAACGTGAAGTCATGGGAGCCAATGTTCTGGTTGCAATTTTTAGTGAGCGAGAATCTCAAGCAGTTTACTTACTCTATCAACAAGGCATCAATCGGTTAGACATTGTTAACTACATTTCTCATGGTTTATCAAATATTGAAGATGATAATTCAGAGGATAAAGCTTCGCAAAAGAATAACGAAGAGGATAGTGAATCACAAAAAACTGCCTTACAAAAGTATGCCACCAATCTCAATGTACTGGCAAAATTAGGTAAAATTGATCCCTTGATTGGTCGAAAACATGAACTTGAACGCTTGGTACAAATATTATGTCGTCGCAGAAAAAACAATCCGTTACTGGTCGGTGAAGCAGGCGTGGGTAAAACAGCCATTGCAGAGGGTCTTGCATGGAAAATTACCGAACAGGATGTGCCAGACATTATTGCTGATGCCATTATTTTTTCATTGGACTTAGGCTCTTTGGTTGCGGGCACTAAATATAGGGGAGATTTTGAAAAAAGATTAAAATCAGTTATTGCTGAGCTTGATAAAATTCCAGACTCAATCCTATTCATCGATGAAATACACACCATCATTGGCACTGGCTCTACATCGGGGGGTGTTATGGATGCATCCAACTTGATCAAACCAGCCTTAAGCTCTAGTGGGTTTCGCTGTATTGGTTCGACGACGTATCAGGAATACCGTGGTATTTTTGAAAAAGACCACGCTTTAGCCAGAAGATTTCAAAAGATAGACATCAATGAACCCAGTATTGATGAAACCATCAAGATTCTAAAAGGCTTAAAACCAAAATACGAAGAACATCACGAAATAAAATTCTCCAACGGCGCACTCACTACCGCTGCAGAATTATCGGCAAAATACATTAATGATCGACACTTACCCGATAAGGCCATTGACGTCATTGATGAAGCAGGAGCAAACCAACAACTCAAGTCAAAAACTAAAAAGAAAAAGAACATTGGCGTTCACGATATTGAAGTAGTTGTTGCAAAAATGGCTCGAATTCCTGCTCAAACAATCTCTTTATCTGAAAAAGACGTATTGAAAACACTTGAAAAAAACCTCAAACATGTTGTTTTTGGGCAAGACGAAGCCATTGGCGCACTGACCACGGCCATCAAAATGTCGAGATCGGGCTTAGGTCCTATTGAAAAACCTGTTGCCAGCTTTTTATTTTCTGGTCCGACGGGCGTCGGCAAAACTGAAATCTCAAAGCAACTCTCTCAAATCATGGGCATTGAATTAATTAGATTTGATATGTCAGAATACATGGAACAGCATACCGTTTCCAGGCTCATCGGTGCACCACCAGGTTATGTTGGATTTGATCAAGGCGGATTATTAACCGAAGAAATTAACCAGCATCCCCATGCCGTTTTATTACTGGATGAAATCGAAAAAGCACATCCCGATGTTTTTAATTTACTTCTGCAAGTTATGGATCACGGCACATTAACAGACAATAACGGCAGAAAAGCGGATTTTAGAAACATCATCTTAATCATGACAACCAATGCAGGCGCCCATGAAATGAGCCGCCCATCCATTGGTTTTGCAGAACAAGATCATTCCACTGATGGCTTTGAAGCCATTAAAAAAGAATTCACGCCTGAATTCAGAAATAGAATTGATGCCATCATTCAATTCAAATCACTATCAACTTCAACCATTATCCATGTCGTCGACAAGTTTATCATTGAACTGGAATCTCAATTATCTCAGAAAAAGGTAGAAATACAGGTCGATATCGATGCTCGAGAATGGCTGGCTAAAAATGGTTACGATGAAAAAATGGGTGCTCGTCCTATGACACGACTCATTCAAGAAAAAATAAAACAACAATTAGCGGAAGAAATTTTATTTGGAAAACTGGAAGATGGCGGTGAAGTCAAAATCAACGTTGAAAATGATGAATTGGTGTTTGAATTTAATAATCAGGCATGAAATAACAAGGAATGGACACGAAATAACTTCCCGTTCTTGGTTTCATATTTATTTTAAATTCAAATGATCTGATTGAATAAAAGCGTAGGAATAGTCACTCTATTTTGAGCTTTTATGATTGAATATCATTTGAAAGTGAAGTG
>Ga0233443_1002439_pt1 | contig 14186 bp, 7 predicted proteins | sample SI_123_September_2_FD_182784 | JGI IMG/M metagenome (GOLD analysis project Ga0233443, IMG submission 182784) | Seawater microbial communities from Saanich Inlet, British Columbia, Canada - SI_123_September2016_200_MG | ecosystem: Environmental > Aquatic > Marine > Inlet | place: Canada: British... | reverse complement strand
ATTCAGACAAATTCGACCAACAATGGGATTGTTGAGAAGTATTGCTATAATAACGATTCAGTATTATGCGCACAATACGGTGGACTTTATAAGTGGAATGAACTAATGGATTACCAGCTTCAGGCAGGAGGACAGGGAATATGTCCGTCTGGCTGGCATGTTCCGTCTGACTCAGAATGGAAGTCGCTGGAACTATTTCTTGGGATGGATTCTCTTTTTCTTGATATTATTGGATGGCGCGGTAGCAACGAAGGTCAGGCTCTTCAATCCGGCGGATCAAGCGGTTTCAATGCTTTGCTTTCAGGTTATATGATCCCCAATCAAACATTCTATGGAAATAATCTTGTAGGCAACTTTTATACTTCATCAGTTTTTACGGGTGATAATGCCCTCTTTCGGCAAATTGGAAGCGCAAACTCCGGGATTAACAGATATTTCGGTGCTAAAACTTTTGCCTATTCTGTGCGATGCCTGATGGATGAAGATACCTGTCTTACCATTCCAAGCCAGGCCGATGCAGGTAATGATCAGCTGGGCCTTGTTGCAGTATCCACAAGTTTAGAGGCAAACCTTCCGCTGGAGGGTCAGGGGCTATGGACCATCCTTACAGGCAACGGCGGCTTTTTGTCAAACCCGACAAGTCCTGTAAGTACTATTTCCGGATTCGGAGGAAACGCTTATACACTTGAATGGTCAATAACAACAGCTTGCAATGTTTCCAGAGATACTGTTGAAATCTCATTCTCATCTGTTGGCGACAGTTGCGGACAGGTGTTTATTGATATTCGTGACGGACAGGTTTATCATACTGTTCAGATAGGAAGCCAGTGCTGGATGTCTGATAACCTCAATGTAGGAACACAGATTTCCTGTCTGTGCAATCAGTTTGATGATAATGTAATAGAGAAATATTGCTACGATAATACTGCAGCCTATTGTGATACGCTGGGAGGGATGTACCAGTGGGATGAGATAATGGACTATGATACTATTCCTGGAGGAACTGGTATTTGTCCTGCAGGTTGGCATATACCCAGTGATACTGAGTATCAGATCCTTGAGAGTACATTAGGAATGAGCGCATCAGAACTAGCAATAATGAATAACTGGCGCGGAAGCAATGAAGGCAGCCAGATGAAAGAAGGCGGCTCTTCAGGTTTTGACGGACAGTTGGCCGGACGCAGAGTTAACGGAACTTTCTCAGTCCTGCACGAATTTGGTTACTTCTGGACTTCCAATCAGGATGGAATTCATGCCATCGGCCGCAGCCTGAGAGCGACGGATGGTAAAGTTGGCCGATACAATGTCTATCCAAAATTCTTTGGATTGCCGGTCAGGTGTGTGAAGGATCCGATTTAAGAATTAGTTTTCAGGAAACAGTTTTTAGTTTTTTGGAGAGTCTATAAATTATTCAGCACCTGTTTCACCATAAATGTAAATCCTCCGTTGTTGTTACTCAGTGAATTTTTATAGTTGGCCTTTAGCTCCTTGGGAGCATTGTCAACCACCCAGCTTTCAGCTGTAAACAAAAGTAAGTCGATATCGTTAAAATCATTTCCAATACTAACTGTATTCTTTGGATTGAAATCAAGAATGCGGCAGAGTTGTTTGCTCGTGAGTCCTTTCGAAACTTCTTTTGGAAATATCTCTATCCAGATAGAATCATGATCTAATGGAGAGGTAGCTCTGATCACTTTGGCAAAGCCAAACTCTTCGACCATCTTGTTATACAGTCCGACCTCATCCATGCGGACTATGGCTATAAACTGGGTTGCCCTGCCAAAAGTTTCGGGCGCAAAGTCAAAGGGTGAGGCAAATTCCCGGTACAAATCAATTCGACGATGAAAGTCAGGTGATGTTTTTTCTGTTTGGTGATATACGAAATGGTGATTCTCAGGAATCGGATAGTGAAGCATAAAATTAAGGTGATATTCACGAAGCTTTCTGGAAATAGATGTTACCTCAGCCTGATTCAGACTGTGAGCAAGTATAATCTTTTTGGTTTTCCAGTTCATTAATCCTGCACCCGAAGAGAAGATTAAATAATCGATTGGAAAATCCTGAGCTAAAACTTTATGGGCGGAATGTAACGACCGGCCTGTGGCAATAACCCGTGTATGTCCCGCGTCTCCTAAGTTGAGCAAGGTGCGGTAGTCTGACTGTGCACAATGGTTGTCAGAACGAAACAGCGTACCATCCAAATCACTAATAATCATGAGTTCCTTAGCCATATGCCGAAGTTAATAAAAAACCAGGAGGGCGGATTATCGATCTGGAAAATCTGTTTTTAGATTGCCTGTCAAATCCCGAAACATTGATGAACAAATGATTTCTGCTATCTTTGCCAATCTAAATCTGGTTAGATGGAGATCAAAACAGCAGAATTTTTAATGAGCAATACTCTGGTTAGCAAATGTCCTGATAAGGATTATCCGGAATATGCATTTATCGGCAGGTCAAATGTTGGTAAATCCTCTCTCATCAATATGCTGACCAATCATAAAAAGCTGGCCAAAACTTCAGGGAAACCAGGTAAAACAAGGTTGATCAATCATTTTCTGATTAATAGCGAGTGGTATATGGTCGATTTACCGGGCTATGGTTATGCAAAAGTTTCAAAGACCGAAAGAGCAAAATTCCAGAAGCTGATCAATAATTATGTCAATAAGCGAGAACAGTTGATCAACATGTTTGTGCTACTTGATTGCAGGGTTTCTCCTCAAAAAAGTGACCTGGAATTCATGGAATTCTTAGGAATGAATGAGGTTCCGTTCTCTATGGTGTATACTAAAACCGATAAACTTACCAAAAGTAAACTCGAAGAAAATCTGAAGATTTATCATGAGGAGATGTTCAAAGTCTGGGAGGAGCTGCCCCCCCAGTTTATCACTTCTGCCACAAGCAAATTGGGAAAAGATGAACTCCTTGGCTACATTCATGAGATCAATAAAAATCTGAAGAATCAGTAAAATCTACATATTGTCTGAAATTGAATCTGCTCATCATACTAAAATTCTAAGTTGATTTTTGTATTTTTGAGTAAATATTCAATCAACTACGATGATTATTCTCTATGCTTTGGTAGCTCTGTTCATAGCCTGGATTTGGGTTGACTATTTTCGGTTAATTGATGTTTTTGAAAAGGAGCAGTTTAAATATTATGTAATCACATTTGCACTTGGGTGTGCTTCGGTATATATCGTAAAAGTGATGCATCTCTACTGGTTGAATGCCTATGATTTTCAGATGAATGGTGAGTTCTTGAATGATTTTCTGTTTTGCTTTATTCAGATAGGTGCAGTTGAGGAGTTTGCCAAGTTAGTCCCATTCTTAATCCTGCTGCTTTTGTTTCCGCATCAGCTAAATGAGCCTGTAGACTATCTGATATTCATCTGCATCTCAGCACTTGGTTTTTCAGCCATAGAGAACATAATGTATTTTCAAAGGTACGGCCCGGAGTTAATTAATGGAAGGGCAATTCTTTCTACCGTTGGACATATGTTTGATACAGCCCTGATTGCCTATGGAATTATCCTTTATAAATATCATGAAAAGAAGTTTGGATTTTACATCGTGATTCTCTTCTTTGTTCTGGCAGCACTTTCTCATGGTATCTATGATTTTTTCTTAATGTACAAGGGAATTAAGGGGGGAATCTTTATTACCATTTTATATTTTCTGATAACAATTTCATTGTTTGCCACCATTCTGAATAATGCCCTTAATCACTCAGATTTCTTTACCTACGGCAAAGTTGTTAATCCTTCGAAGGTGTCAAAGAGAATGTTAAGTTACTATGCCATAGTTTTTATACTACAGTTCTTAATCGGCTTTTACAAAACCAGCTTTTTTGAAGCGTTCTCCTACCTGAATTTCTCGATTGTTCAGGTAGGAATCATAACGGTCATTACTGTACTCCGCCTTAGTAGATTTAAACTGATAAAGAACCGATGGCATAAGTTAAAGATTGAATTACCTTTTACTTTCAAATCGCCGGGACGTCTGGAAAAAGTACCACGTGCATTTCAGTTAAGAATAAAAGGAGATGCGTTCAACGAAAGCTATATCAGTAGTTATTATGAGAACTATTTCTTTATCAGGCCATTGAGATTGGGATACTCAAATGGAGAGCGGAAGGATTATTTGATCCACATGGATGATAAGGTTTTTATTAAATTTGACACACCACTATTTCATGCGAATCTTTACAATCAGGGTGATGCCAACAAATTCGATTCCGTATATTTGAAACCGAAACTTTACGGAAAAACCAGGTTGTCGGATTTATCACCTATAGTGGCCATCTTAAAACTTAAGGATTTCTATGCTAAAGCTGATTTTCAGCATCTGACGCTCGATGCATTCACCTTCCATGGCTGGGCTTATTTTGTGGAAAAACCTCTTAAGAGAGTTCCGGATGAAGAATTGAAAATGCTAATGGATTAAATTCTGTTTCCTCTGATACTTTCCTTCTAAATGTTTCGTTCATAGATTGCTGGTAAAATTTTATTGGATTTATTTCTTCTGAAGATTTCAAAAGTATTTTTAACAGAAGTATTAATCATAAACTATTGATTATGAAAAGGTATTTAATACTGGGTATTGTTCTCCTGCTGAGTGGGATTTCAATTGGGCAGGAAGTAGAAAAGAAGTCACAACTAATTGTAAGCATGGGTGCTTCATCATTTAACAGTGAAAAGCAACATGGGGTGGTATTATCAAATGAGCTTATTGCTGATATTAACAGATTCTTTGCTTACGGCGGCAAACTGTTTGCCGGTTTTGCCCAGGGAAGGAATGAGGAAGATTATCCGTTTGAAGAAAGTCACATCTCGACTATTGCATTGGATCTCAATATGTTTTTTACTCCGTTGAAAAGTGAAAGGCATGAGTTATTGCTAGGGCTTGGTGTTGCATTTCAATATGATAAAACCAGCACCAATATGCGCTCGAATATGGTTGTACCTCATATCCTGAATGCTCCTCCGCCTGAATCCATCGCAACATTTTCTATTATCGAACCGATAATGAGCCTACACTACTACTATGCTTTGAATGAGAAGCTGTCTCTGGGAGCGAATGCAAACATCAGGGATCTGAGTTTCAATCAGTATATAATTGGCGCGGGAATAGGGATTTCAATCTAGGAGCTATCATTTATCAGTGATCAATTGTCAGTGAAATGTTGGTGCTCTGCGCAAATCAGCGTGTTTCATCTGCGGAACTCTGAAAGAAACACCTCGTCATCCTTTAGATCACTCTGTCCTATTTTTCCTTGAAGAAAAAAGGACCAAAAAATCAAGACAAAATGATCCTCTGCCGCGCATTTTGTCAGGCCAACGCTCGCTTAACGCAATGAATCTTGAAATTGTGAACGCTTAACTGTGCTTTGTTTATCATTCGTTGATGGAAGGATTTCGGGTGTTACTAATGTCGATTAACGATTTCAGATTGATGACCTGTTCGCAGCTGGCGTTTCCTTCGTCAGGAAACTCTGATTCACCGAATGGATACTTTAACAATATACCTGCTCTTCGCATATCAGCGTGTTTCATCTGCGGGACTCTGCGAGAAACACTTCGCCATTTTTTATATTTCTCTGTCCTATTTTTCCTTGAAGAAAAAAGGACCAAAAAAATCAAGACAAAATGATCCTCTGCCGCGCATTTTGTCAGGCAACGCACGCTTAATGCAGTGAACATTGAAATTGTGAACCTTTAACTGTGCTCTGTTTATCATTCGTTGATGGAAGGATTTCGGTGTTACTAATGTCGAATGTCGATTAACGATTTTTAAGGCATGAAGAAAACATAAAATAGAAAAAGCTGCCCAAGATGAGCAGCTTTCCTTATAAATCAATACAGCCTAGAACTACTCAAACTGCTTGAAAGTATTCTTTATAATATTCATTGCTTCGCGCAATTGCTCTTCGTTGATGGTTAATGGTGGAGCAAAACGAATGATGTGTCCGTGAGTTGGCTTGGCAATCAAACCATTCTCTTTCATAGCAACACATACATCCCAGGCTGTTTTACCACCCTTTGGCTTGATAATAACAGCGTTTAAAAGGCCTTTACCTCTAACCAACTCAATCATATCTGACTTGATGCTGCTGAACTCCTCACGGAAAATCTGTCCCATTTTCTCTGCGTTCTCCTCAAGGTTCTCATCCTTGATTACATCAAGTGCTGCCATGGCAACTCTACAACCCAATGGATTTCCACCGTAAGTTGAACCATGTTCACCCGGCTTGATAACCAGCATGATATCATCATCAGCCAGTACACAGGATACAGGGAAAACACCACCTGAGATAGCCTTACCTAAAATTACAATATCCGGACGAACACCTTCATGGTCAACTGCCAGCATTTTACCGGTACGAGCAATTCCTGTTTGCACCTCATCAGCAATAAACAAAACATTCTTTGCCTTACACATCTCGAAGGCTTTCTTCAGATAACCATCTTCCGGCACATAAACTCCTGCTTCACCCTGAATTGGCTCAACAAGGAAACCAGCTACATTCGGATCTTCCAAAGCTTTGGCAAGCGCATCCATATCGTTGTAAGGTACAATCTCAAATCCCGGGGTGTAAGGCCCAAAACCTCCTCGTGCATCCGGATCAGTAGACATGGAGATGATTGTAGTGGTACGTCCGTGGAAGTTGTTCTCACAAACCACAATCTTAGCCTGATTAGAAGGAATTCCTTTCACATCATATCCCCAACGACGACAGAGCTTAATTGCTGTTTCATCAGCTTCAGCACCTGTGTTCATTGGCAATACCTTGTCGTATCCAAAGTATTTGGTAATATACTCCTCAAACTCACCCAAAACTGAACTGTAAAACGCTCTTGAAGTGAGGGTTAATTTCTCAGCCTGTTCTTTCAGAACACTTACAATTTTAGGATGACAGTGACCCTGGTTTACAGCTGAATAAGCTGAGAGGAAATCATAGTATCGTTTTCCTTCAACGTCCCAGACATAAACACCTTCTCCACGCTCCAATACCACGGGAAGTGGATGATAATTGTGGGCTCCGTATTTATCTTCTCTGTTGATATAGTCCTGAGTTGTCATTGTCATAGCGTTAATAATTTAAAAGTTAAACAATTATGATCATCAATTTTGTTTTGCAATTCTAACAAAGAACTTTGGTATTTCAAAACATATAATATCGATTGTTAATATGTTAAGAAATAGGTTTAGTGAGACTCCTGCTTTGGAAGCATAAGCGCACCAAAGCAGGTAGTCGAACAAATTCTGAGCTTGTCTCAGAATCTCACTGTCTCATGGGAATCTTTATGAGTGCTGAACCATTTAATTACAGATAATGACCACAACGTGGGAAGTGAATTCGCATGTTCAGTTTGAGCGCGAGCAATAGTTATTAGGAAAGATAAAAGCAGGTAGTCGAACCTTTCCTGAGCTTGTCTCAGAATTACCCTCTTTCAATGAAGAAGTATATTGGAGAGAAGTTGACTCAAAATCTGAGCTTCAAGATAGTTTGAGATCGTTGAAACAAGATGGCCAATGGCTTGCTTAACATTGCAATTTTCAGTTCATTTGCAGGATATTAGCAGGACAATAATGAGTTTAGCAAAAGTTATATTGAAGTCAGGAAAGGATGTATCTCTCAGGAGGTTGCATCCCTGGATTTTTTCAGGAGCCATTAAAAAGATTAAGGGTGAAGTTAACGAAGGTGATTTCGTTGAAGTATATGATAATAAGGATGAGTTTCTGGCCATAGGTTATTATCAGATTGGTTCAATTGCAGTGCGGGTTGTAAGCTTTCAGCAGGTAGAGATTAACGAAGAATTCTGGAGGGCTCAAATTACCAAAGCCTACATGCACAGGGTGGATTTAGGTTTCTTTAATGAGGATGGAACCAACGTTTTTCGCCTGATTCATGCAGAAGGTGATAATCTGTCGGGTTTAATTGTAGATTACTATAACGGTGTTGTTGTGGTTCAAATGCATGCAGTTGGTATGTACCTGATACGTGAGACATTGTACAAAGTGCTGCGTGAAGTGCTGGGAGACAGGATAAAAGCTATTTATGAGAAGAGTAACAAAACTCTGCCATTTAAAGCAGATGTGAGTCCGGAGAATGGTTATGCCTGGGGAGTAGCCGACAATAACCTGGTTTCGGAGTATGGAAATGAGTTCTATATTGATTGGATTGAGGGACAAAAAACCGGATTTTTTGTTGACCAAAGAGAGAACAGAAAGCTGTTAGAACATTATGCAAAAGAGAAATCGGTACTGAACATGTTCGGATTTACCGGAGGCTTTTCTGTATACGCCATGCGGGGCGGGGCAATGCTGGTTCATTCCGTTGATAGTTCAAAGGCAGCTATAGAAATGACAAATAAAAATATTGCGCAAAATTTTCCGGACGACAAGAGGCATGAGTCATTTGCCGTTGATGCATTTAGCTATTTGGAAAACATTAAGGATCAATATGATCTGATCGTTCTTGATCCTCCTGCATTCGCAAAGCATCATAATGTTCTGCACAATGCTTTACAGGGATATAAAAAGCTCAACGCAAAGGCCATTGAACAGATTAAACCCGGAGGTATATTATTCACATTTTCCTGCTCGCAGGTTGTGAGCAAGGAGAATTTTAGGAAATCGGTATTCGCAGCGGCTGCCAACACCGGAAGAAGTGTTAAAATACTGCATCAGCTCTCTCAGCCACCCGACCATCCGGTTAATATCTATCATCCAGAAAGTGAGTACCTTAAGGGCCTTGTTCTGCTGGTAGACTAGCTCTCAGTTAAAATTTGAAATAAAGTTCACTTTATCTCCAAACATTTTGACTATTTTATGCGTAAGGGGAATATTATTTATTGTGATTGTTGTTAAATAGTTAAAACTCTGATTTTGTTGTACTTAACGAATACCTTTAAATGGCCGGTTCATTCAGGTTTCAATCTTTCTGAGACAAGAATAAGCAGGAATACGTTATCAGGTACCGATATATGCAACTATTTTGTTTAAAAATAGTTTGGATTAACAGTGGATGGGAAATAAGTGGAGGACATATTCTTTTGGATGGCTTTTAACCATTTTTATGATTGGAATGCTGACTTCCTCATTTGGGGTAGAACCAAGCAGAATTGCTTCGAAAACCAACAGTGGTTCAATTGTTCTGTTTAATACAGTTTTTATTACGGAATCAATAACCAATGCAAGTTGTTTCGGAGCATCTGATGGTGCTATTGATGTTACTATCACTAGCGGAACGGGACCCTTTACTTATCTTTGGTCATCAGGAGAAGTCACAGAGGACCTTAGCGGGATAAAAGCAGGATTGTATGAACTTTCAATAACTGACGGCAATTCCGACTTGAGTACTTTCTATCTTTTTGTTGATCATGATTCTTATATCAATGTTGCCATTGATTCATCCGACTATAATGGAAATGCTATTAGTTGTAATGGTGAAAGTGATGGATGGGTAACTTTAAGCATATCAAATGGACAAAGTCCCTATTCTCTGATATGGAATGATCTGTCTACAAGTGCGTCAAGATCAAGTCTGTCACAAGGCACTTATTCCTACACAATTACGGATGGACTGGGTTGTCTCTTTGAAAGTGGATCTTATGCAGACTATGATTCTGTATCATCATGGACAAAACATGAGACATCCAATGACATGCCGATCGGTATACTGACAACCGCAATTCGAATAAATAATAATGTTATTAACCATACAGTTATCGTTGGTGCTTTTTATAAACATCAAAATACATTTATTTGCAGTGATTCAGTGCATACTGATAATTCGATAGGAGCATTAACTATAAATCCATGGCAGAGTAATTCTTTTACAGTACCAAATGGATTTGTTGTTGGTGATTCAATTTATTGGAGAATTTATGACCCTGTAACTTCAATTGAGTACGATGCAATTCCCTACTATCTGGATGCTCCGGGAACAATAACCGATGGATTGTTTACAATTTCCGGTGATCCCTGCTTCTTACAATATCTTATTGCTAATGATCCTGTAAGTTCGTCACTGGTGAAGCTGACACCTCCACCGGATCCCGTGTTTTCTTCCATTTTGTCAGATTTCTCCGGATATAATGTAAATCCTAATGGTGCCACTAATGGTAACATCAACCTTAATGTTAGTTATCCCACAACTCCACACAGTTTTATATGGTCAAACGGAAGTACGACGGATGATATTTCCGGATTAACAGCCGGAACCTATTCGTTGACCTACACTTATAGTGGTGGTTATTGTTCTGCGAATTACTCAGTTACTTTGACAGAACCTACTGCTTTGGTGGTGGACACAAGTGTAATTCATATCCAATGTTACGGTGATTCAAACGGATCAATTGATCTGACCGTATCCGGTGCTGTTCCACCTTATAGCTACTTTTGGTCGACAGGTGAGGCCACACAGGATCTTTCAGGATTGAATGGTGGTAATTACGGTGTTACTGTTGTTGATGATAGTGTAACATTAACACCTGTTCCCTTTGATTGGAGTTTCATAAATACCGCAGGAAATCACGTTATTGCAATTTTACCCGGAACGGTAACAATCGATGGTGTTCCAATCTCAGTTGGAGATTATATTGGCGTTTTTTATGATTCTTCAGGAGTATTAAAATGTGGTGGTTATACTATTTGGGCTGGAAGTTCAACGCCGGTTGCAGCATGGGGTGATGACTCTTTTTCACCTGGTAAACAAGGATTTGATCCTGGTGAAGAGATAAATTGGCTGGTATGGAGAGCACAGGATTCGATTCTCGTTGAAATGACCCCCAGCTATGCTAACTCACAACCCAATACGGGTTATTATACTTTAAATGGACAAAGCCTTATAGCTGTTATGACGGGTTCTTTGTTAACCTCAATGACCGGAGCCATCTATACAAATACTTTTACAATTAATGAACCGGATTCAATGATGCTGACTTTTCCGGTAGTCGTATCAACTTGTCAGGAATTATCGACCGGTATCATTGCCACTACGGTTACCGGTGGTACTACACCATACATTTATTCATGGAGTAACGGAGCAAGTGCGCAACTGCTAACAGGCTTATCGAATGGTAATTATACGGTTACAGTTACAGATGATTATACCTGTACACTGGAAAGTACGGTGCAGGTTGCCACTTATGTTCCACCTTATGTTTATGCAGGACAGGCAGATACAGCGTGTTTTGGTGAAGATTTTACCTTGCCGGGACAAATAATTAACAGTTGCGCATACAATTGTGAGTTGCCAACAAACTATTGTTCTGTGGCGCCGCTTCCAGGAACAACCTGGGAATACATTTCCAATGTAGAGCTTGGAACATCAAGCAATGCGACAGCAGGAACCAATATTTCCGGATATGAATCTACAAGCTTCGAAACGCTTACCGTAGGCAGTACCTATGATTTTCTGCTCCAAAACTGGACGGATCCGGTTTATCCGAATCCATATAACGAAGTGCTTGCTGTATTTTTCGATTGGAACAGAGATGGTGACTTCGATGATTTTGACGAGTCACATATAAAGGTTGGGACCAACTCTTTTGATTTTGACTCAATCATCACAGTTCCTTCCATCGCTAAATTAGGCTTAACAAAAATGAGGGTTCTTGCCATTGATGAATATTCAGGAATAAGCAATTTTAATGGATGTGATGTAATTTTATATGGCGAGTACGAAGATTATCAAATTGAGATTGTGGCTCCGACTGTGACAGTTGGATCTTCCTACTGGATTAGCCACCATGGTTATACCTACAGCGGACTAACGCCAACACTCACAAATGTATGCAGTATTGATACGGGTTATTACTATCTCTACTCCTTGAATGCACTGGGATGTATTTCGCAAACAGACTCCTTCTACCTTTCAATTGTTCAGCCGGCCAGTTCGAATCTTACAGAATATGATTATTTCTGCAATGGCGGATCCTTAACACTTTCACCCGGATCGTTTACATCTTACGCATGGAGCAATGGTAGCAGTTCTTCAACACTAACAGTAAATACAGCTGCAATCTATGCTGTAACACTAACAGATAACAATGCCTGTACACTTATCGATACGGTTAACGTTCTCAATTATCCGTCACCTGCTATTGATTTGGGCAGCGATCCTGATGCCTGTGAATTGGAGAACTTTGTTTTGTCCGTAAGTGTCACACCCGACGATTGCATCGATTATTGCGGATCCTGTACTATGCCTGCATATTGTGATGCCTATGCATTTCCGTGGGATACTTCTTACTATAACTCACCATTTTTCTATGAGTATATTTCAAGCATCGGATTAAATGGTACTGTTCAGAATAGCGATTCTTCCATCTACTCCGACTATAGTTATCAGGTGTTTACAACATTGCAGACCGGCACTTCCTATACTTTAGCTGGAAGTGTTGTGGAGGTTGTTTCGGCAGGCTCCAACAGGAAATTGAGCGCGTTCATTGACTGGAACAGAGATGGAGATTTCGACGATGCAGGGGAGGAGTTCCTCATCGGCCAGGGTTCAACAACATTCTCCAACAGTCTGATATTAACAGTTCCGGCCAATGCATCTCTGGGCTTAACGAAAATGAGAATCATTCTTAGCGCTGATATGGCAGTTGTTGATCCTTGTGTTACCAACATGGCGCAGGGTGAAGTGGAAGATTATAAGTTAATGATCTATGCTGAAGAGAGTTGCACATTCACCTACAATTGGAGTGGCCCGGCTTCTTTCACTTCCAGCTCGAGTAGTCCGGTACTTAACAATATTACATCAGCTAATGATGGACAATACAATGTAACAGTTACCAATCAGAATGGATGTACTGCTACAGACTTTTATACCATTTCGGTTAACAACAATCCGGTTCCGGATCTTGGGCCGGATCAAACAAGTTGCAGTGGTAGTCCGATCCTGTTAAATCCGGGAACATTTCCTGCCTACAGCTGGTCAACAGGCGTTAGCAGTTCTACTATAACCGTAACAACTACCGGTACCTACACTGTAACTGTAACAGATGCGAACAATTGCGAAGGAACTGATGAGTTTGTGCTGGCAAGTTCGTCCAGCATTAACATCGATACTGTGGTCACGCATATTCCCTGTTCCTATTCAGGCAACATAGGTTCCATTGATATAACTGTCTCAGGTGGGTTGGCTCCATACCTGTATAATTGGTCAAGCGGGCCAACCGTGGCAGATCTTACCTCACTGGCTGCAGGAACCTATACTTTGACAGTTACCGATGATAATAATTGTAATGAAACCATTGAGGTTGTAATCAGCGCACCTTCGGCTGTGAACATTAACTTTAGCGTTAACCATGTGAGTTGCTGGGGTGGTTCCGACGGTGCTGTGGATGCAACTGTAACGGGTGGAACGAGTCCTTATTCTTACCAATGGTCTAATGTTCAAACAACTGAAGATATCAGTGGTGTGAGCAGCGGTTTTTATACTTTGCAGGTAACGGATAACAATAGTTGTGTGTTTAATAGTAATACTGCTACGGTAACTCAACCTTCCTTCTATATGGTTGGAGGTGTAGCAACTCCGGTGCAATGTGCTGGTACTCCATCAGGATCAATTGATATTAATGTGATTGGGGGTACAACACCTTATGTATATAACTGGTCTAATGGTGCCTCATCACAGGACTTATCCGGCTTATCAGGAGGTACTTACTCCGTAACTGTTACGGATGATAATCTTTGTACACTCTCTGCCAGCTATGTAGTTGCTTCACCACCTGCGATTATTGTAGCTCATGTTATCACAGATGCCACCTGTTATGGAGATACGGATGGTGACATTACCCTGACCGTTTCAGGTGGTGTATCACCATATACCTTTGCCTGGGCAACCGGATCAAGCAGCAATGCAATCAGCAACCTTGGTGCGGGATCCTATCAGGTCACTGTTACCGATGGGAATAACTGTCAGGTACCGCTTACCTATCAGGTCACTGAGCCGGGAGAAATGATCATTAGTGAAACCGTAACGGATATTCTTTGCTGGGGAGATACGGATGGATCAATTTCGTTTACAATGGCAGGGGGCACAGCTCCATACGTATACAGCTGGAGCAATTCAGCAACGGGAACCAGTATCAGCTCGCTTGGTGCAGGTATCTACAGTCTTACCGTTGCGGATGCAAGCAATTGTACGGTATCAGAAACTTACACCGTTA
>Ga0233443_1002438_pt1 | contig 14188 bp, 13 predicted proteins | sample SI_123_September_2_FD_182784 | JGI IMG/M metagenome (GOLD analysis project Ga0233443, IMG submission 182784) | Seawater microbial communities from Saanich Inlet, British Columbia, Canada - SI_123_September2016_200_MG | ecosystem: Environmental > Aquatic > Marine > Inlet | place: Canada: British... | reverse complement strand
AAACAAGCTTTAAGGATATTGAGGCTTTAGTTGCTGGTAATACGCTAACAAGAGAATTGACCATAACGCCGCCAAATCAATTAACTCCCACAATTTATCGCCAAAAGATTAAAAAATTATCGAAAGATAATGGTTGGAAGGTAGAGGAATTTACAATGCCTAAATTAAAAAAAATAGGTGCGGGGGCATTTTATGCTGTAGCCCAAGGATCTGAACCTCAGGATGCCGCTATTGTACATTTAACATATGCACCAAGAGGCGCTAAAGAAACTATTAGTTTAGTGGGGAAGGGCATTTGCTTTGATACAGGCGGGCATAATCTAAAACCAGCAAAATTTATGAGTGGCATGCATGAAGATATGAATGGTTCAGCTGTAGTTTTAGGTATTTTAAAAGCGATTTCTGATGCAAAGGTGAAGGTTAAGTTAGATTGTTGGTTGGCAATTGCACAAAACCATATTGGCCCCAAAGCATATAAACAAAATGATGTAGTTAAAGCGCTTAATGGAATGACGATTGAAATTGTTCATACAGATGCTGAAGGCAGGATGGTGTTAGCTGATACTCTAACAATGGCCTCTAGAAAGAAACCAAAAGTGATTATAGACTTTGCGACCTTAACGGGATGTATGCATGTAGCTATGGGAGATAGATATAGCGGTGTATTGAGTAATCACTCAGCCTTAGGAAGTATGGCCGTAGGAGCGGGCTCTGATGTAGGTGAGAGGGTAACTGCCTTTCCATCTGATGAAGATTACGAAGAAGATTTAAAAAGCCAGATTGCAGATATTAAGCAGTGCACATTAGAGGGTGGACCGGATCATATTCACGCTACTCGTTTTTTGGGTCGTTTTATTAATAACAATGTCCCTTGGTTGCATATGGATCTTTCATCCAGCAATCGAAAAGGGGGCTTGGGAGCTGTAGCGAGTGAGGTCAACGGTTTTGGTGTGAGCTTCGGCGTTAATATGATTGAGAAATTAATGAAAAAAAATTTATAACTTAAGAGTTTCGTTCAAAAGTTTCTAAATCATTTTTAATATCTTGCGCATGATTAGATGGCAACACATCTAGATAAACGCGTCTAATTATTCCATCAGGATCAATAATGAAGCTTTGTCGCTTTGCTAACTTAAAAATAAAAAAATTATTTAGGGCACCATATTTTTTTGCAGTTTTTCCATCGGGATCCGAAAGCAGCATAAAGGGGAGGTTATATTTTTCTTTAAAGTCTTTGTGTGAATCGCTAGAATCAATACTAATACCAACAATATTGGCATTCAATTTCTGAATTTCAGTGTAATTATCCCTAAGTGAGCATGCCTCCTTTGTACATCTTGGAGTATCGTCTTTTGGGTAGAAAAAAACCAATAACCATTTACCTTTGAATCGTTCAAGAGCAACTAACTCCCCATAAGAATTTTTAAGTTTAAATTCTGGAGCAGGCTTTCCTAATAAATCATCTTCCAACCCAAAAGCTGCCCTTTTAAAAATTAAAACAAGGGTTAATACAACAGCCACAACAAGAAAAACTTTTATCATAATTATTGACCACATTATTTATATTAATTATATGATGTAATCTCATCAATGAAGCTCTATAATTTATAAATAATTATTTGCCTTCGTAGCTCAGGGGATAGAGCATCCCCCTCCTAAGGGGAGGGTCGCAGGTTCAAATCCTGCCGAGGGCACCATTTTTCACCTGAGCCACTGCTGGATTTCGTCCATCAGTGTCTTACGAAGTCAAACTAACTTTTGGTTTTCAGCACATTTTAAGCACAATGAGGCTTTTTATGGCAACCATAAGACAATTAAAAACAATGCACTGGCAAGCAGTAATCAGGCGTCAAGGTTTACCTAACCAATATAAAACATTCGTCTCTCAAGAGGATGCCATTAAATGGGCGCGAGGTATTGAAACTGAAATTGATAGAGGCGTTATTAATAACTATTCAATTACCGATAAAGTAGTCTTTAGTAAAATCATTGCTAGGTATCAACTAGAAATTACACCAGAAAAGAAAAGCGCTGCTAGAGAATTGAGTCGGTTAAAGTGCCTAAATAAGCACTTTGGAGAGCTTATATTACCTAATATAACACCCACTAGAATAGCCCTATTTCGCGATTTAAGGCTCTCTGAGGGGCTTTCAGGCAGTACGGTAATCAAAGATATCAATACACTCTCTCACATCATAGATATTGCAAGAAAAGAATGGGGTTACTACCTTCCAAGCAACCCAACTAAACTTATCAGAAAACCTAAAAACGCTGCTAGCAGAATAAGAAGATTATCTTCTGATGAAGAAAAGCATCTATTGAAAGTAGCTAAAAAAAGTAAAAGTTTAATGATGTATCACATCATCATTTTTGCTATAGAAACAGGGATGAGATTGGGAGAAATTATTGGTTTGGAATGGGATGATATTTCAAAATCTATTGCCTATATTAATGAATCAAAAAATGGAGAAAGTAGAGAAGTACCACTTTCAAAAAAAGTATTGTTAACCATAAATAAATTACCCAAACATTTTGCTAGCAAGAAAATATTTTGGAAATGGAATACCACTTCTGGGTTTCAAAGCTCTTGGCAAAGACTAATAAAAAGGTCAGGAATAAACAACTTACATTTTCATGATTTAAGACATGAAGCAATTTCAAGGCTCTTTGAGAAAGGTTTAAATCCTATGGAAGTTTCTGCTATATCGGGTCATAAAAGCATGCAAGTTTTAAAACGTTATACACATATAAAAACAAAGTACTTATTAAAAAAAATAAACAAAGTCTAAATCCATTATTTGCTGTAGAACCTCTTAATTTAATCTAATATGTCAATTTAAGTTTACTATGTAACTAATTGTTAAATATAGTAAATAATATTATAAAATGACTTGAAAATATTCCAATCAAAATGTAATATTAAGTGGTAATAATTAATATTTAAAGGACTCAAATGAAACAAAAAATACAAAAAGATGTGTTACAAAACTTCTCTTATTTGCCTGATGAATCGCTAGTTAGGTTACCAATATTGATGGCTTTATATGGTCTATCAAAAGCGTCAATTTACAGGTTTATTAAAGATGGAATTATCCCTGCTCCAATTAAATTATCTGAAAGAACATCAGTATGGAATGTAGGTGATATCCGTAAAAATTTAAGGAGCAAAGCTAATGGTTAAATTAAGAATTAAAGATTGGGAAAAATTCCAGCACTACAAAAGAAAGAATAAGAATTTCAATAATGAGCAACCCTGGTTTATGTTTTATGGGAGAAAATTATTGAGAGATGTAGATTTTATGACAATAACAATTGAGCAAAGAGAGTTCTTAATAATGTCATGGTCAATAGCAAGTCAAGATAATGGTTTTTTACCCTCTATTAAACAAATTCAATTTTTACTTAATAGAGATGAAGATGTCATTAAAAAGCATTTAATATTTCTTCTTGGCGAGGGTTGGTTAGAAGAATATGAATATGAAGTGTATGAAGAAATACAATCTGAACAGGAAGCTATTATTCATGAAAATAGAATTGAAAGATTAAAAAAAAAAATTCATTTAATAATTCAAAGGATAAGAATCCTAGGATACCCCCGGGACATATAAGATAAGATTAGAGAATATAAGATGATAGAAGATAACAGTTTCCTTACAGTCAACATTGTTTTTTATAAATTGTCTTTATAAATCCGTTTTATTACTTAACGCAACACTACTGACAACAATATCACGCCAATAATTTGGGGTATTGCTTATAAAAGGCATGCCCCTCATTCTCAAACTGATACTCCTTGTATCCATATACTCTCTAAAATGGTTAAATGGCTAAATAAATATTCACAATAAGGGAGATAGATATGCCTAAAATATATTTGATTGGGATTATCGTATTTGTAGCTCTTGGTTATTTAACGATGGGTGAGTGGAGCAACCTCTTCATCCCAACAGACTATTTTTTACTTAAAATATATATCTAACAAAAACTACCAAAAATATAACTGCCATACCTATATATATAAGCTAGGGGGTGGATTGGCTTGTATAGCTTTTATAATAATTACATAATAGTAAAAGGAAAAAATAAATAAGGAGAATAAATTTTGGCTAAAGAAAATGTAGTTAAAAGTGGACTAGGCGGTTGGTTAATTTTAGTTGGTTTAGGAGTTATTATTTCTCCATTTTATATACTTACCGTGATTCCCGAATTTCTCCCGATATTTCAAGATAATATGTATGATGAGTTGGTAAGCGCTGCCCCTCTTTTCGGACTTTTTCTCTGGACGGAGATAGTCGTAAATCTAATAATCTTTCTTGGCAGCATTTACCTGATATTTTTATTTTTTGCGAAAAAAACATTTTTCCCAAAATTTTATATTTGGTTTGTATTTGGCTCATTGGCATTCGTGATTGTTGATGCAATAGTAGGAGGAATGTTGTTTAAAGAAATGTTGCCTGATGAGCCATTTTTTGATTCTGAAACAATAAAAGAAATTGCAAGGGGTTTAATAACAACAATTATTTGGGTGCCTTACATGATGGTCTCAAAAAGAGTTAAAGCAACATTTGTTAAATAAAAGCAAAAATATATAAACTATGTGTAAGTATATGAAAAAAATATTTATACATATAGGCACTCCAAAAACTGGTACCACAGCAATTCAAAAATTTCTATCTGAAAATTATAAGAAATTACTTAATGCTGGTTATTATTATCCCATTGTTGGAAGGGGCTATCGTAACAACACTAGAAATATTAGCAATCCTGAAATTTGGATGAACGGAACAGTTTTAAAAGACTTAAGCTCATTCAAGGCTTTGTTAAAAAAATTTGATACCCTTAAATCTAAGAATTTAATTCTTTCGGATGAATGTTTATTCATGAAAGGTTCAAATGATTGGTATGGAGAAGATATTAAAAAATTATTAAATAATTATGAAATTAAGCTGATTGTTTATTTAAGACCTGCGCCTGATTATTTATGTGGATTATGGCAAGAATCTGTCAAGTATAGATATACATTAACGCTTGAAGAAAGTATTGCAAAATCAAATTATTACGAAGAATTACATACCCTAAAAAACCTAATGTGTATGATAAAAAGAGAGAACGTACTGATAAGAATTTATGACAAAAAAAAACTGTTTAAGCATAATTCAGTTTACGACTTCGCACAATCAATCAAATTAGTCAGCCCAGAAAAATATATTATTAGTTCTGATAAAATCAATACAAGTCTTGATAGGGTTAGTGCCAATAAAATATTATTTTTTAATAAGATTGCTAGACTGCCTCCAGATGATAATTCTAAGTTGTATAAATACATAACTGATTCTAGCAATAAAGGAGTTTCCGTTTTAAATTCAATGCCTAAAAAATTGCATAGCTCTATCAATAAAAAGTATGCAGATATTGAAGAAGAGATAACGAGTAAATTTTTTAGAGGGGAAAAATTATTTGAGGATTCTGATTATACTTATGTAAGCGTAAGTGATGAATTAGATATTTTATTTAGGTTAAAAGCAACGCTAGTAGCATGTTTATTTAGGTTTAAAGCAACGCAAGTAGCAATATTAAAAAAATATTACCGAACCTTAATACAGAGAATTAAAAGATACCTACCAAAAAATTAACTGCCATACCTCTATATATAGGCTAGAGAGATTGATTATGAAAGGTAGTGATAAAGGATTGATATGTCATTAGAGAATATATTTGGTGCTGTTGTGTTGCTAGGAATAGGCTTAGTCATACTGTTACATCCAGATAAATTTCGCTATTCATCCAAACAGATAAAGCAGTTCATCTTTAGATACTGGTGGATTTCCGTATTTGTACTTCTTGGTTATTTAACGATGGGAGAGTGGAGCAACCTCTTCATCCCAACAGACTAATTTTTTCTTAAATGTATGCCTCTGACCTTGAGCACAAACCCAGCACACTTGACCTAAATATATAACACTTATAAACTCAGAAGAGTAATACTTGATTAACATAAAATATGTTTGTAATCAATAAGTTATAGTATCGACAGGGGATAGAGCATCCCCCTCCTAAGGGGGTAGGCGAATTAAGAAGTTGCCTTAAAACCCAATCGTATAATTAGTGTTATCAATGAGAGCCTGAAGCCCGCCTTCGGAAACCTATTTTAATAATAAACTTATATGTACGACAATACTTCTCTCATTCTGGCTTCGTAGGTATGGTCCTTTATTGCTCTTTTGTAACCAGCATCTCTTACCATATTGAAGGAGTTAGGAGATTGTTTAAGTTGGGATAATATTTTTCTTAGTTCGTCTGTATCCTTGAAACATAATATCTCTTTACCTATTTCAAAATATTTTTCTATCCCCTCTCTGTAATCTGAAATTAGTAAAGAATTAGATGCTGGAGCCTCAAAAGTTCTCATATTTAGTGCGCTAAAAGGATTATTAGACACTTGATGTATATTTATAACACCGATATGTGAGTTATAGTCAATAGCCTGTTCTTCTGGACCTACTGTCCCAATTTTTATTTCAAAATTTTGACTTTTTGTAGATAATTTATCCCAGTTATACCCTTTAAAAAGTACATTAAAATCTGCAAGTTTTGAAAATATTGCATCTCTTTCTTTTGTAAGAGCGCCGCAGATGTAAAAGCTATTATTTCTTTCTAACTTTAAATCTTTATAAATATGAGTATTTGCACAAAAAGGTAAATTAACTACTTTTTTAAAGTTTGCGGGATTTAATTTTACATATTCATTTTCTGTATCAAAAAAAATGTCTATATATTTTGATAAATATTTATTGTTTGGGTGCGCCGCTCCTCCGTCACCATCCCAAGCAAATACTTTCGGCTGAGATTCGCAACTACTAGCAATTTTATAAAAATCTTCGGGGATGAAAGATGCAGAGGTATAAAAAATCAAATCAGGTTTTATATCTTTTATCTTTGCAGTTAGCTTTTTAGCATAAATACTATCTGTGACTTTGTTACCAATTTTTTTACCTAAAATTGATTTTAAAATACCCCTACATAATTTAATTAAAAATGGTCTTTTATTTTTTTGAAAGTGATAAACATCGTGACCTAAATTTTTAAAAGCCTCAGCAACATAATCATCCCAATGTAAAAAATTTTTTTTCCCTACAACAACTATCTTCATAAAACCTCTTAAAAATAAATTAAGTAAATTGATTTTACCTTAATACAATTTATATTTCTTCTTACATTTTACAGAATCTTAAAAGAGCAATTAGATATCAAAAAAGCTTTATTCTTTTAACAGCTGTCAAAAGTAAAATAAAGGAAAAAGTCTATCCATTAATTAGAAATATACCTGCACAATACAAACACACTTGACTAAATTCCTAAGCTAAAATACACTTGTTGGTACACATTAACTATTGATTAAAATATAACTAAAACAATAGGTTAGGGTATTTATTAGGGGATAAAGCATCCCCCTCCTAAGGTGAGGGTCGCACGTTCGAATCGTGCCGAGGGCACCATTGCCACCTCTGGATTTTATTCATCAGTTGCTCACAAAAGCAAACTACTTTTTATTTTGTGAGCATATAATGAGCATATAATGAGCATATAATGAGCATATATAATTTTGGTATCTATAAATAAATGACTATTCTTGTAACTGGTGCAGCTGGATTTATAGGTTCTAATTTTGTTTTAAATTGGTTAAATAAAAATGAAGAAACAATCACTAATATAGATAACCTTACCTATGCGGGCAACCTCGAGAACTTGAAGTCGGTTGAAAATCATCCCAACTATACTTTTGTTAAAGGCGACATTGGCGACTCAGCACTTATCGCCAAACTTTTAAAAGACAATCAACCGCGTGCGATTGTGAATTTTGCGGCTGAGAGCCATGTGGATCGATCCATCCACGGACCAGACGACTTTATGCAGACCAATATCATTGGCACCTACCGATTGCTAGAGGAGGCCCGATCTTTTTTTAATACCTTAAGTGAGGATGCTAAAAAACAGTTCCGTTTCCTGCATGTATCGACAGACGAAGTATACGGAACATTAAGCTCAACCGACCCAGCATTCGAAGAGACGAACCAATATGAACCCAATAGCCCTTACAGCGCCTCCAAGGCGGCTTCTGATCACCTGGTCCGTGCTTGGCACCACACCTATGGCTTACCGGTGCTCACCACCAATTGCTCGAATAACTATGGGCCCTATCACTTTCCTGAGAAGTTGATCCCGCTCTGTATCCTAAAGGCCCTGCAGGGAGAAGACTTGCCCATCTATGGAGATGGCCAGCAGGTCAGGGACTGGCTCTTCGTGGTGGATCACTGCAAGGGCATTGCCACCGTCTTAGAGAAAGGCAAAATCGGTGAGACCTACAACATCGGCGGCTGGAATGAGAAGGCGAACCTTGAGGTGGTGCACACCCTCTGTGATTTGTTGGACGAAATGAAACCCCGCGAGGATGGTAAGTCTTACAAAGAACAGATCACCTTCGTCAAGGACCGCCCAGGACACGACCGACGCTACGCCATTGATGCGACTAAGATTTCTAATGAACTCGGCTGGAAACCCGAAGAGACCTTCGAGACCGGCATCCGCAAGACCGTCCAGTGGTACCTCGACAACCAGGACTGGGTGGCCAATGTGCAGTCCGGCGAGTACCAACACTGGCTCACTAAAAACTATTCATGAAAATTTTAATTACCGGCATTAACGGCCAGGTCGGTCATGCGCTGATGCAATATTTAACCGGCCATGAGTTGATTGGCCTAGCCCGACAAGACTGTGACTTGGCAAATCTAGATCAAATCAAAAATGTCATCGACCAGCACCAACCGGAACTCATCATTAATCCAGCAGCGTACACCAAGGTCGACCAGGCGGAGGACGAGCCGGAGTTGGCATTTCAAATAAATCGAGACGCACCTAGGGTGATGGCGGAAAAGGCACGCGAATACAATATCCCACTCATTCACTTCTCGACCGACTACGTGTTTGATGGGGAAAAGAAAGAGGCTTATGTTGAAACTGATCCGACGAATCCGTTAGGCATCTATGGACAATCGAAGTTGGCAGGAGAGGAGGCGATCCAGGAAGTCGGCGGACGAATTTATATTTTTAGAACGAGCTGGGTGTATTCAAATATCGGCCACAACTTCTACCTCACCATGAAAAGATTAAGCACTGAGCGAGACGAACTCAAGGTGGTCGCTGATCAGTTAGGGGTGCCGACCTCAAATCAATTTATTGCAGAACAAATGAAAACCATCATTCCGCTTTTGGATGAAAACAATACCGGGATATACCACCTGGTGCCCGATGGGTCGTGTTCTTGGCATGAATTTACCAAGACCATTATTAGCCAAGCCAATCCAGATTTTAATCTAGAAAAATTGCATGCGATTCAAACCCATGAGTTCCCCACTAAAACCAAACGGCCCAAGAATAGCATCCTCAATAATGCTAAAATAAAACAAAGTTTTAATTTAACATTGAATAATTGGCAAGCAGAGTTAGGGAAGGTAATCGATGAAGCGTAAGGGTATTATTTTAGCGGGGGGTTCAGGGACACGGTTGTATCCGGTGACCCATACCATCTCCAAACAGTTACTCCCCGTTTATGATAAGCCCATGATCTACTATCCCCTAACAATACTGATGTTAGGTGATATCCGAGAAATCTTGATTATTTCTACACCCCAAGACCTTCCCCAATTTAAAAATTTATTGGGCGACGGCTCTCAGTGGGGGTTGAAATTAAGCTACAAGGAACAACCAAGCCCAGATGGGCTCGCCCAAGCTTTTATTTTAGGGGAAGACTTTATTGGCGATGATCTATCGACACTGATCTTAGGGGACAATATTTTTTACGGGCATGATTTGGAAAATCTCCTGCATTCAGCGAACACAAGAGAATCGGGAGCCACGGTATTTGCCTATCACGTGAATGACCCGGAGCGTTATGGGGTGGCAGAATTTAATACTGACAACCAAGTAATCTCCTTAGAAGAAAAACCCAAGCAACCTAAATCCAATTCCGCCGTGACGGGCCTATATTTTTATGACCAAAAGGTAGTGGAGCTAGCAAAAAATTTAAAACCTTCAAATAGGGGTGAGTTGGAGATTACCGATTTAAATAAATTGTATTTAGATAACAATGAATTATTTGTTGAGATGATGGACCGGGGTTATGCTTGGTTGGATACTGGCACTCACGTTAGTCTCTTGGATGCTGGTCAATTTATCTCTACCATTGAGAATCGCCAAGGTTTGAAAGTTGCTTGTCCGGAAGAAATCGCCTACCGAAAACAATGGATCACCAAAACCGATTTAGAAAATTTAGCGAAACCGTTATTAAAAAATCAGTATGGCGAATATCTCTTGAATCTTATTAAATAAACATGAAAGTCATTCCTCTAAAAATTCCAGACGTAAAATTGATTGAGCCGGAAGTGTTTGAAGATGAGCGCGGTTTTTTTTATGAGTCGTTTAACCAACAAAAATTTAATGAGGCCATAGGCCAAAAAATAAGCTTTGTGCAAGATAACCACTCTAAATCTAAAAAAGGGGTAGTGCGAGGGCTGCACTATCAAGAAGAGCCATTTGCTCAGGGTAAACTTGTTCGAGTTATTGCGGGTGAGGTGTTTGATGTGGCAGTCGATGTCCGAAAAGAGTCTCCTACATATGGCCAGTGGATCTCGGAAATTTTAACCGGAGAGAATAAAAAACAACTTTGGATTCCTGAAGGTTCTGCTCATGGCTTTTTAGCTTTATCTGATACTATTGAAATAATTATACAAAACTACGCAGTTTTTTTCAAAACCGCATCAAAAGGCAATAAAATACAATGATAAAAAATTGAATATACAATGGCCTAGAATGTCGGAATATTGCTTATCTGATCAAGATCGTAATGCCGATATTTTTTCTCTTTCCGGGTTGTAGCTATGTTGTTAGTATTTTTTATAAAAAGAAAAAAACCCGCACTAGATTAAATTGTTTTATTTGTTTTTATGTTTTGATTCATTTGGTTTCTAATGGAATCACCATCCAAGATGACACTTTAATAGTTATTTGAGTTTAAAATATTATTAATTGTGGTGGCAAGCGTGGTTTTTCCGGCTCCTGATATTCCTGTAATCCAAATACTAAATATTTTCAATTGGTCGTTCAATAATAATTAAATTTGTATTATAAATGTTTTACATATGATGAGATATGATCTCATCAACCTGACTAAATCCCCACACTAAAATACACTTACCAATAGACATTAACCATTGATTAAAATGTAACTAAAACAATAGGTTAGGTTAGTATCAGGGGATAGAGCATCCTCCTCCTAAGGGGGTAGGCGAAGAGGTTAGTTTTAGAAATTTACTAATCGGTAAAAATAAAGCTATCATGTTGAAATGATAAAACATTTATTCAATATGTTTGGGTATGAGATTTTAAAAAAAAAGAAAATTCAAACTATAAATAATCACCTTCAACATATTTTTAATAGTGCCAAAATTAATTATGTAATTGATGTAGGAGCAAATGAAGGTCAATTTGCATTATCTTTAAGACGAAATAATTACAAAGGAGATATTTTGTCTTTTGAGCCCACTTCTAAGCCCTTTAAAAAACTTGTTGAAATTTCAAAGAATGATGCGCATTGGGATGTGATGAAGTTAGCACTGGGAGAAAAGAAAGAGTCAAGAAAAATAAATGTGTTTGAGGCAAGTGATTTAAATTCATTCTATGAGGCAAGTGCACTTGGAAAAAATAGATTCAATAAAGGAATGAAGAAGATTGAAACCGAAACGATTGAAATAAAAACATTAGATAGCATCTTAAAAAAAATTGATTTAAAAAATAAAAATATTTTCTTGAAAATGGATACACAAGGTTTTGACATAAGCGTATTTAGAGGGTCAAAGAAACATATGTCCAAGATTTGTGGCTTAATGTCAGAAATACCAATCCAACAAATATACAAAACAACTCAAAGTTATCATGATATTTTAAAAGAATATGAAGCAGAAAAATTTCAAATTAGCGGTATCTTTCCAGTTTCGCAAAATAAAAAAAATAATACGGTTATTGAATTTGATTGTGTAATGCTCAAATCATAATTTAAATTAACCTAATTTTTCTTATATCTAAAAAATCAATTTCTTGACTAAATTCCCACGCTAAAATACACTTGTTAGTACACATTAACCATTGATTAAAATGTAACAAAAACAATAGGTTAGGGTAGTTATCAGGGGATAGGGCATCCCCCTCCTAAGGGGAGGGTCGCACGTTCTAATCGTGCCGAGGGCACCATCATTTAGACATAGTTCTGAATTCAGTTAAAATGATATAAAATCTCAAATCAAGCAATTATTTATTTTGTAAATATTAAACCAGTTTTAATTTTAAATAATTTAAGGATACTTAAAGGTCAAAGGATTTATGCATAAGATAGCGATTGTCATACCTATTTACAAAAAAGATTTAGACCCAGATGAAAAGCTGAGCATATCCTATGTAAAAAAAAATGCAAAAAATTATCCAAAAATCCTCCTCATACCTAGGGGCCTTAAACTCAATTTTAATACCAAAGGATTCAGGCTAATTGAGTTTAATAAAAAAAATTTTCTTTCTATTAAGAGTTATAGCGACATGATGATGTCAAAAGGTTTCTATAAGGAATTTATAGAATTTGATTATATTTTAATTTCACAACTCGATAGTTTGCTTATTAAAAGTAATATTCAAGCTTGGGCTAATAAAAATTTTTCATATATTGGAGCTCCTTTTTTTCGTAGAAACAGAACTGTAAAAGGTTATGGAAATGGTGGATTTTCCCTAAGAAAAGTTGATCATTGCCTTAAGGTTCTCAATAGTAATAATTTTTACCCTAAAAACATTTCATTTGATTTGTTTATTCAATTTTTAAAATGGAAATATTTTAAGTATTTGCTTAGATATTTTTTTAAATTTTCACAACTTAAGGGAGCCAATAAATTTATTAGTTTTTTTGATCGTTGGGAGGATGAGTTCTGGACTTTTTATGCACCATTATTTGAAAAAGATTACATCTTGCCTAAAGGTGCGGAGGGTATTGGTTTTGCTTCTGACACTGAACCTAAATTAGTTTATACACTCAATAAAGGCTTACCATTGGGTGTTCATGCATGGGCAAAAAAGGATCGTGATTTTTTTGTCAATGAAATTAAAAAACTCAAATAATATTACTGCAGCAATATTTTACTGTCTTAAAAGCATTAAAAACAATAGGTTAGGTTAGTTATCAGGGGATAGAGCATCCCCCTCCTAAGGGGAGGGTCGCACGGTTGTTAAATTCGTAGATTTGATTATTGATTTAATTTCTGGAATACAAGAACCACAATTTGTTCCACATTTGAGTTTGTGCTTAAGATACTCTAATGAGCCACCTAGTTTTATATTATCCTTTAACTCCAATTCTGCAACATCAAAACATGAGCAAATAATTTTTCCTCTATTTTTCTGCCCTGTCGAGGGTTCTGTTATTGGAGCTAAAGCCCATAGCCTTAATTCTGGTGTGAAGCTACCGTTGGTCATAACATCCTTTAGCCAATTTGATGCTAACATTTCCCCTACTAAGAAAACTGACTCAAGTTTGTCGTCACGAACAAGCACTTTTTTGTTGACTCCAGAAGACTTATCATCATAAACAATTACAGGCGCTCCGGAGACAAAACCTACGGAACTTTCTAATTCCTGAATAAATTTATGATCTGGTTTTTGGCTAGAAAAGGCTTTAAAAACTACAATTGACTTACTATGACCATACAAATTACAAAAAGCAAAATCAAACTTTTTGATATATTTTTTTAAATCATTATATTCAGATAAATTTTTATTTTTCTTCATTAAGGTCATCTGCCATGGATAACCAACTTTTTCTAGTTTTACAGTGGCATACTTAAGTTCAGGTTGTTTTGAAATTGGATCACAGGCCGAAGTCGTAATTGCGTTCACTCCCGAGCCAGTCATATTTTGATTACCCCAGTGCATTGGAAAAAATAACTCACCAGACCTAATATCATCATCTTGAATAACTGGGGTCATGAAATTTCCACGCTCATTACTAACTTTTACTAAATCTCCATTTTTCAAATTTCGCCTGAGCATATCTACCTCATTCATTGATAAAAAAGGTTGCTCATCATGCGCTGCCAAT
>Ga0233443_1002434_pt1 | contig 14207 bp, 14 predicted proteins | sample SI_123_September_2_FD_182784 | JGI IMG/M metagenome (GOLD analysis project Ga0233443, IMG submission 182784) | Seawater microbial communities from Saanich Inlet, British Columbia, Canada - SI_123_September2016_200_MG | ecosystem: Environmental > Aquatic > Marine > Inlet | place: Canada: British... | reverse complement strand
GTGAATACAAATGGTTTACTATTGACGAATTATTAGAAAGTAAGCAAGTACATAAATATACAAAGGATTATTTTAGGAATTAAATATGGAAAATAAAGTTGCATTAATTACAGGCATCACCGGACAAGACGGTGCCTATCTAGCTGAGTTTTTATTGGACAAGGGTTATGAGGTTCACGGCATTAAGCGCCGTTCATCATCATTCAATACGGATCGTATTGACCACCTCTATCAAGACCCTCATGAAACTGGGCGTAAATTTATTCTCCACTATGGTGATTTGTCTGATTCAATGAGTTTGGTGCGTATCATTCAAAAAATACAGCCTGATGAGATCTACAACCTTGGTGCACAATCTCATGTTGCAGTTTCGTTTGAAACCCCAGAATACACAGCAGATACTGTGGGTTTAGGTGCACTACGCATACTAGAGGCTATACGCATCTCAGGCTTAGAAAAGAAAACTCGTTACTACCAAGCATCTACCTCAGAGCTATACGGTGAAGTACAAGAAACCCCGCAAAAAGAGACCACACCTTTTTACCCGCGCTCTCCATACGCAGTAGCAAAACTGTATGCCTACTGGATTACCACTAACTACCGTGAAGCATACGGTATGTATGCGTGTAATGGCATCTTGTTTAATCATGAGTCACCCGTACGTGGTGAAACCTTTGTTACCCGCAAGATCACACGTGCACTAGCGCGCATTTCATTAGGCCTGCAAGATACAGTCTACCTTGGCAATATGAATGCTCTACGCGATTGGGGCCATGCTAAAGACTACGTAGAGATGCAATGGCTAATGCTACAACAAGATGAGCCAGATGATTTTTGTATTGCTACCGGCGTGCAATATTCCGTGCGTGACTTTGTAGATTTTGCCTGGGGCCACTTGGGTAAGACGATTCGTTGGGAAGGTGAAGGCATGGATGAAAAAGGCTATGATTCTGAGACGGGTAATTTAATCATTGCAGTTGACAAGCGTTATTTCCGTCCAACAGAGGTTGAAACATTGTTGGGTGACCCATCTAAAGCCAAAGAAAAATTAGGCTGGGAGCCAAAGATTACTTTGGAAGAGATGGTGCATGAGATGATGGAAAATGACATCAACATTGCTAAGCGTGATTCATTAGTCAAAAAGCATGGCTTTAAAGCGCCAGACTTTAACGAGTAGCATAAGCAAATTAATTAGATGAATCTTAACGACAAAATTTATATTGCAGGCCATAGAGGTCTAGTCGGTTCTGCTATTGTTAGGCAATTGGAAGAAAGGGGTTTTACTAATCTTTTAATGCGCATGCATAAAGAATTAGATCTTACTAACCAAGCACAAGTGCAAGATTTCTTTAAAAAAGAACAGCCTGATTATGTCATTCTTGCAGCTGCCAAAGTGGGCGGTATCCATGCTAACAATACTTATCCTGCAGATTTCATCTATCAAAACATGATGATAGAGGCTAACGTTATTAGCTCAGCCTATGAGAATAAAGCTAAGCGATTACTGTTTCTAGGCAGTACTTGTATTTATCCTAAGACAGTCGAGCAACCAATGCGTGAAGATGCATTATTGACTGGCGTACTAGAGCCAACTAATGAGCCTTATGCGCTAGCTAAGATTGCAGGCATTAAGCTTTGTGAGTCATACAATCGACAGCACGGCACAGATTTTAGATCAGTGATGCCAACAAACCTATACGGCGTTAATGATAACTTTCATCCAGAAAACTCGCATGTTATCCCTGCACTTATGCGACGTTTTCATGAGGCAAGGGTTAATAACGACGACGAAGTGGTAGTATGGGGAACAGGTAATGCTATGCGGGAGTTTCTATATGTAGACGATATGGCGGCAGCGTCATTATTTGTATTGGAATTAGATGAGAAAACTTACCAGGCTAATACAAAATCAATGCTTTCACACATTAATGTTGGTACTGGCAAAGATATAACCATTAGAGAGATGGCAGAGACTATGAAAAAGGTAGTCGGTTTTAAGGGTGAGCTATCTTTCGATACTACCAAGCCTGATGGTGCGCCACGTAAACTAATTGATGTATCTCGTCTATCAAATATGGGCTGGAGATATGGTGTGGATTTGAAAGATGGACTTATCGAAACTTATGATTGGTATTTAAGGAGTAGATTGTGAAGTTATTGATCACCGGCGGTGCAGGCTTTATTGGCTCTGCTGTTATTCGTCATATTATTGATAATACGGATCATAGCGTTGTGAATGTTGACAAGCTTACCTACGCCGGCAACCTAGAGTCTTTAGTTTCAGTTGAGAATGATTCAAGGTATGCCTTTGAACAAGTCGATATTTGTGATGCTAATGAGATTAAACGTGTGTTTAACGAGCATCAGCCTGACATTGTGATGCATCTAGCAGCTGAGTCACATGTGGATAGATCAATTGATGGTCCTGGTGAATTCATTCAAACTAATATTGTGGGCACTTATGTATTGCTTGAAGAGGCTAGAGATTACTGGTCAAGTTTAGAGGGTAATAATAAAGACAACTTCAAGTTTCATCATGTGTCTACCGATGAAGTTTATGGTGATTTAGAAGGTACAGATAATCTCTTTACTGAAGAAACATCATATGCACCAAGCTCTCCCTACTCAGCAGCAAAGGCAAGCTCTGACCATTTAGTACGAGCTTGGCAGCGAACCTTTAAATTCCCAACTCTAATAACGAACTGCTCAAATAATTACGGCCCTTATCAGTTCCCTGAGAAGCTAATACCGCTTATTATTCTCAATGCTTTAGAAGGTAAAGATTTACCAATCTATGGCAATGGCAAACAAATACGCGATTGGCTGTATGTTGATGATCATGCAAGAGCGCTACTCCATGTAGCGCTTACTGGTGAGATTAGTGAAACCTATAATATTGGCGGGCATAATGAATTGCAAAACATTGAGGTTGTTAAAACTGTTTGCAGTATCCTGGATAAGTTAGTGCCAAGCAAACTTGACGGTATTGACCAATATGAACAGCTTATTACTTATGTGGGCGATAGAGTGGGACATGATGTTAGATATGCAATTGATGCTACCAAGATCGATAAAGAATTAAACTGGACGCCAGATGAAACCTTTGCAACGGGTATTAGAAAAACAGTGCAGTGGTACTTAGACAGTATGACTTGGTGCGAGCATGTTAAAGATGGTAGTTATCAAGGTGAAAGATTAGGGGTGATCAATTCATGAAAGGAATAATTCTAGCAGGTGGCTCAGGCACGCGCCTCTACCCTCTTACTAAAGCTGTATCAAAACAATTGATGCCTATCTACGATAAACCGATGATTTATTATCCATTGTCCGTGCTGATGCTGTCCAGTATCCAAGAAGTTCTTATTATCTCCACTCCTGAAGACCTACCAAGATTTGAGCAGCTTCTTGGTGATGGATCTGACATCGGCATGAAGTTTGAATATATAGTGCAACCTTCTCCTGACGGATTGGCACAAGCATTTATCTTGGGTAAAGATTTTATTGGTGATGATGATGCTTGTTTAATTCTGGGTGATAACATTTATTATGGTCACGGTATGAGTCAGATGTTAACTAATGCTGTATCAAATGTCAAAGATAAAAATACAGCTACTGTATTTGGCTACCATGTACATGATCCGGAGCGTTATGGTGTGGTTGACTTTGATCAAACTGGCAAGGCATTAAGCATTGAAGAAAAGCCAGCAAACCCTAAAAGTAACTATGCAGTAACTGGCCTATACTTCTATCCAAATGATGTGGTTAAAAAAGCTATTGAAGTTGTGCCATCTGATAGAGGCGAATTAGAAATAACCGCCGTCAACCAAATGTATTTAAGCGAAGAGCGTTTAACAGTTGAACTTATGGGCAGAGGCTACGCTTGGCTAGATACAGGTACACATGAAAGCCTATTGGAGTCTTCGACATTCATTGAAACCATTGAGAAAAGACAAGGTCTAAAAGTAGCTTGCATTGAAGAGATTGCTTTTGAGCAAGGCTACATTAATAAAGAGCAGCTTATAGAATTAGCACAGCCTTTAGCAAAGAATCGATACGGACAATACTTACTGAGACGCGCAGAGGAAATGATTTGAAGTTTGCTCCTCAATCGATCCCTGATGTAGTACTTATAGAGCCTACTGTGTATGGTGACAATCGCGGTTACTTTGTAGAAACCTTCAGACAAGATTTGTTTGAAGATGCTGTCGGATATAAGATTAACTTTGTTCAGGATAATGAATCCAAGTCTACTAAAGGCGTACTTCGAGGACTGCATTATCAGCTACCGCCCTATACTCAGGCAAAGCTAGTAAGAGTGATAGAGGGTAGTGTATTAGATGTGGCTGTTGATATCCGCAAGTCTAGCCCTACTTTTGGCCAACATGTGGCTGTAGAGCTCACAGCAGAGAATAAACATCAACTGTTTGTGCCACACGGCTTTGCACACGGATTTATTGTACTTAGCGATAGTGCCGCCTTTGCTTATAAAGTAGATAATTACTATGCACCAGAGCATGATAGAGGTATTGCATTTGATGATAAAGAATTAGCCATTGATTGGCAATTGCCATTAGAAGCTTTACAGCTCTCAGATAAAGATAAAGCCCACCCATCTTTAGCTAATGCTAAAGATTTATTTGTATAGCTGATAATGAGAATATTAGTTACAGGTAAAGATGGCCAATTAGGACAATCCTTACATAAGGTGATTAGTGCTAACGCTAAGATAGATAACGATTATAGGTCTAATGAATTTACCTTTGTCGGCAGGAAAGAACTTGATCTGAGTAATGATAGTAATATTAATCATTACTTCAATAGCAATAACAAATTTGACATTATTATTAATTGCGCCGCCTATACCTCTGTTGATAAGGCAGAAGAAGAGCTAGAGTTAGCAAACCAGATTAATCATCTGGCAGTAAAGCAACTAGCAGAGATCTCTAATAAGCAGCAAACAAGGTTAATACATATCTCTACTGATTATGTTTTTAACGGAGAAAGTGATAAGCCTTATATAGAAACCGATATCGCCAATCCTATTAATGTTTATGGAAAAACAAAACTAGCTGGGGAAAAAGCGTTGAAAGACATTATGTCAGCTGATGCAATAATCATTAGAACAAGCTGGGTGTATTCTGAGTATGGCAATAACTTTGTTAAAACAATGCTTAGGCTAGGTAAAGAGTGCAATGAGTTAAGTGTAGTGAGTGATCAAATAGGCTCGCCTACCTATGCAACTGATTTGGCAGAGGTTATACTAGGAATTATAAATAACAAATATTATCAAGATAAAAACCAGTCAACTCAAGTTTGCCACTATTCAAATGAGGGCGAGATAAGTTGGTATGAATTTGCTAAAGAGATTTTTAAATTAGCAGAAGTAGATTGTAAAGTTAGTCCAATAACAACAGAGCAGTATCCGACGCCTGCAAGAAGGCCAATGAATACGATAATGGATAAAAATAAAATAACCAAAGTATTTAGTGTGGGCACTTCTGATTGGAAAGAATCTTTAAATACTTGTATGACAATATTAAGAGGGTGTATATCATGAAAATAGTAATTGCTGGCACCGGCTACGTTGGTCTTTCTAACGCCATGCTTTTGTCTCAAAATCATGAGGTGGTGGCGTTAGATATCATCCCGGAAAAGATTGAACAACTTAACAACAAAATCTCTCCAATAGCAGATACTGAGATTGAAGATTTTTTAGCCAATAAAGACCTTAACTTTACCGCAACACTTGATAAAGAACTGGCCTATGAAGACGCTGATTTTGTCATCATTGCTACACCAACAGATTACGACACTGCTAATAATTACTTTAACACTTCTTCAGTAGAAGTAGTCATTCAAGATGTGATTGATATTAATCCTAAAGCTATAATGGTTATTAAGTCAACCGTACCAATTGGCTATACTAAAGGCATTAAGGAGAAGTTTAATAATGGCAATATCATCTTTTCTCCAGAGTTTTTACGAGAAGGTTTAGCGCTGTATGACAACCTCTACCCATCACGCATTATTGTGGGTGAGCAATCAGATAGGGCTAAAGTATTTGCCAATCTTTTGGTAGAAGGCGCTATAAAAGAAGACATTGACGTTCTGTTAATAGACTCTACTGAAGCAGAAGCGGTTAAGCTTTTTAGTAATACTTATCTTGCCATGAGGGTCTCATACTTTAATGAGTTAGACTCCTATGCAATGGCGCACAATCTAGACTCGAAACAAATTATTGAAGGCGTTTGTCTTGATCCAAGAGTTGGGCCTAATTACAATAATCCATCGTTTGGTTATGGTGGCTATTGCCTCCCTAAAGACACTAAACAACTTAAAGCTAGCTACAAAGGCGTGCCTAATGCTTTAATTGACGCCATTGTTGATTCTAACTCCATTAGAAAAAACTATATTGCAAATTCTATTATCGCCAAACAACCAAAGGTTGTAGGTGTTTATAGACTCATCATGAAGGCTGGCTCTGATAACTTTAGAGCGTCATCCATTCAAGGAATTATGGAGCGTATTCGAGATAAAGGCATTGAGATGGTCATATATGAGCCAGTCTTAATTGAACAAGGTGAGACTGAGTTCTTTCATTCAAAAGTAATTGTCGATTTAAATGAATTTAAAAAAATTAGTGATGTGGTTATTGTTAATAGGATGGAAGATGAAGTGGAAGATATTAAGAGTAAGATTTATACAAGAGATTTATTTGGTAATCATTAAACAGAGGTTTATATGTTGAATTTTGCATTAGTAGGGTGTGGGCGTATTGCAAAGCGCCATTCTGAATTATTGGGCTTTAATGAAATTAATGGGGCGAAATTAGTCTCCGTTTGCGACAATGTTATTGATAAGGCGAACAAAATAGCGGAACAATTTAAGGTGTCAGCATACCAAGATATGGATGAGATGATGAAATCTGAATCCATAGATGTTGTTGTTGTTTTAACGCCTAGTGGGCTTCATGCAGAGCATGTGATCAACTTATCTAAGTATGGCAAACATATAATGGTTGAAAAGCCTATGGCGCTAACTGTTAAAGATACGGAAAATATGATTTATGCGTGTGATGTAAATCATATTAAATTATTTATTATTAAACAGAATAGATTTAATGTTCCTATAGTCAAGCTAAGAGAAGCCTTAGATGCCGGCAGATTTGGAAAGTTAACCTTGGGCACTGTCAGGGTTAGATGGGCAAGGCATCAAGCATATTATGATCAAGATTCATGGAGAGGAACTTGGGCTATGGATGGCGGTGTATTAACAAATCAAGCTAGTCATCATGTAGACATGCTTGAATGGATGATGGGCGATGTTGAGAGTGTTTTTGCAAAGATGACGACAGCATTGGCTGATGTGGAAACAGAAGATACAGCCGTTGTTACTCTAAAATTTAAAAATGGCGCCCTTGGAATTATTGAGGCGACAACTGCAACAAGGCCGACAAATCTAGAGGGGTCGATATCAATCTTAGGTGAACATGGAACAGTTGTAGTAGGCGGTGTCGCTGTAAACGAAATGCAAACATGGGTCTTTGAAGATGAGCAAGAGGGTGATTCTAGTGTTTTAGAAGAGTTTTCAGTTAACCCTCCAAATGTTTATGGTTTTGGACATCAGGCATATTATGAACATGTGGTTGATTGTATAGTGAATGGAAGTGCTAATTTAGTTGACGGACTACAAGGACGTAAAAGTATAGAGTTAATTAGCGCAATTTATGAGTCTGCAGAAACTGGGAAAGAGGTATTTTTAAAATTCCAACCTAAACATTGTCGATTGGGGCAAAAAAGCTAAAAATGGATTTGAAGTCTATAAGTATTAAGAATGTAGATTTTGGTAGCAATATAACCATTATTGAACCAGTGAATTTGTATGGTTGTTCGATTGGAAGTGATTCTTTTATAGGGCCTTTTGTAGAGATTCAGAAAAATACAACAATTGGAAAAAATACGAAAATACAATCACATTCTTTTATCTGTGAGCTTGTCAGTATCGGAGATGAATGTTTTATTGGTCATGGAGTGATGTTTATAAATGACTTGTTTTCTGAAGGCAGACCGGCAAATGGAAATAAAGATTTTTGGAAAAATACAAAGATCGGAAATAATGTCTCCATAGGAAGTAATGCAACAATCCTTCCTGTTGAAATTTGCGATCATGTTGTCATTGGAGCGGGTGCTGTTGTGACAAAAAATATTGTTGAATCAGGGGTTTATGTAGGAAATCCTGCTAAAAAAATAAAGGAAATCAATGGTTAAGTTTTTAGATTTAAAATCTCAATATTACAGCATAAAGTCAGAAATTGACAAAGCGATTCAGAGTGTTATTGAAAGTTCTGCTTTTATTGGTGGAAAACATGTTGCTCAATTCGAGGATAGTTTTTCTAATTATGTAGGGGTAGGTTACTGTATCGGTGTAGGTAATGGCACAGATGCGCTTGAAATTGCTATTGAAGCGTTAGACATGCCAATTGGCTCTGAGATAATTGTTCCCGCCAATTCATTTATTGCAAGCTCCGAAGCAGTTACCCGATCTGGCCATAGGGTTGTATTTGTAGATATTGATTCAGAATCTTATGTCATTTCGATTGAAGATCTAAAAAAACGCATCACACCAAAAACAAAAGCGATTATGGCTGTTCATTTATATGGACATCCTTGTAATATGGACGAATTAGATAAAATAGCTAAAGAATATAATTTGTACATTATTGAGGATTGTGCGCAAGCGCATGGTGCTGAATACAAAGGAAAGAGGGTTGGAGGGATAGGGGATATTGCGACATTTAGTTTTTATCCAGGCAAAAACCTAGGTGCTTACGGTGATGGAGGTGCAATTACGACTAATAATCTTGAATTATCAGTCCAGTGTAGAAAAATTGCAAACCATGGCAGGACTGCTAAATACGATCATGACTTCGAAGGAAGAAATTCAAGATTAGACAGTCTTCAGGCTGCTATTCTAAATGTGAAGCTAAAGTATTTAGATAGCTGGATTGATAAAAGAATACAGGTTGCAGATAAGTACTTACTAGAATTAGATGAAGTGGAAAATATAACCCTTCCTGTTGAGCAAGCCTGGGCTAAGCAAGCCTACCATTTATTTGTAATACGCACCAACAGAAGAGATGAACTTAAATCGTACCTAGCTGAAAAAGATATTCAGGTTGGTGTTCATTATCCTATCTCTTTACCAAAACTGAAAGCCTATCAGTATACAGAGCAAGCAAATGATCAGATGTTTGCAAACGCTTCAGATACTTCACTTCTTAGTTTGCCGATTGGAGAACACCTGACGGATAAAGATATTGCACATGTAATTAATACAGTTAAATCTTTTTTTCAAAATATCAAATTTAAATAAATATCATGAAAATAGCAGTAATCGGTGGTGGTATTAATGGTGTAATGACGGCGTGGGAGTTGTGCAAAAATAACCATAATGTAACATTATTCGAGAAAGAGTCATTAATGTCTCAAACATCATCAGCCTCATCTAAATTACTTCATGGTGGTTTACGATATCTTGAGAATTTTGAATTTAGATTGGTAAAAGAAGCTCTTAGAGAAAGGCAATGGTGGATTAATCAAGCACCAGATTTAGCGCAGCCGCTTAAAATATTTATACCAGTGTATAAGCAATCAAGACGCCCAGATTGGCTTTATAAGCTAGGTTTATATTTGTATGATTTTCTTTCAGGTAAGAAAAATATCGGGAAGCATCAATCATACTCAAGCATAGAAATCATTAAACATTGTCCAGACCTTAAAACGAATAATCTACTAAGTGGGTGTTCATATTATGATGGTCAAATGGATGATTATCGATTAGGGTTATGGGCGGCTGATCAAGTAAAACAATATAAAAACTTTACATTATTGGAAAATACTTCTATAAACAAAGTTAGTATTGATGGTGAGGTTACTTACAGTGGATCCAAAGAAAAATTTGAAAAGGTGATTAATATTGCTGGTCCGTGGGCGTATCAATTGTTAAAAGACAGCAATATTGATTCAGATTATGAGTTAGATTTAGTGCGGGGCTCTCATATAATAATTGACAGGAAGTTAGATCACGGCTATTTTTTAGAAGCTCCAAATGAAAGACGAATATTCTTTGCTCTCCCTTATAAAGGGCAAACATTAATTGGCACAACCGAAATTAGGCAAACAATTTTAGAGGAAGTTAAACCCGCACAATCTGAGATTATTTATCTCATAGATTCTTATAATCATTATTTTGTAAATCAAATCACAGAGCGAGACATGGTAAAAAGTTTTTCAGGGCTGAGACCGCTTGTGAAGAGCGCTCAAGATCCAAATAAAGCTACAAGAGAATATGCTTTAGAGTGTAAAGAAAACTTGATAAGTGTATTCGGAGGAAAATGGACGACAGCTAGGCAGCTGGCAAAGAAAGTGGCACAAAAAATTAATTGTTGATTTACAACTCATTTTGATAGGTTGTTGTGTAAAATTTCACTTTTAATAAAATTAACATTAAATAATAGGATTTGATTATGAATAAGATAGTGTACGTAGCAATGAGCGCAGATTTAATCCACCCAGGCCATATTAATATTTTAATGGAGGCGGCAAAATTGGGCGAAGTTACAGTTGGATTGTTGACTGATAAAGCAATTGCAAGCTATAAGAGACTTCCATATATGACATATGAACAAAGAAAAGATGTGGTTGAAAATATTAAAGGCGTCTCTAGAGTAATACCGCAAGACACACTAGATTATAGGGATAATCTGAATTTACTTAAGCCAAACATTGTTGTTCATGGTGATGATTGGAAAGAGGGTATACAGCTTAAAACAAGACAGCAAGTAATTGACACACTTGATGAGTGGGATGGTAAATTAGTTGAAATTTCATATACAAAAGGGATTTCGTCAACACAATTAAATAGTGCTGTAGCAGAAATTGGAACAACGGTTGATGTTAGGAGGGCTAGATTAAGAAGGTTGATTCATGCAAAGCCAATTGTTAGAATTTTAGAAGCTCATAATGCATTAAGCGCTTTGATTGCCGAAAATACAGAAGTTGGAAGAAATGGTGAGATGGTAAGTTTTGATGGAGTTTGGTCAAGCTCTTTGACAGACTCAACCGCCAAAGGCAAGCCTGATATTGAGGCAATTGATATGACTTCGCGTCTTAATGCTGTGCATGATATTTTTGAAGTAACCACCAAGCCAATGGTTTTTGATGCTGATACGGGCGGTAAAACTGAACATTTTGAGTTTACAGTTAGAAGTTTGGAAAGGGCAGGTGTAAGTGCGGTTGTAATCGAGGATAAGACCGGGCTTAAGAAAAACTCACTGTTTGGTAATGATGTTGCACAAACTCAAGATAGTATTGAAAATTTTTGCGATAAAATCTCTCGTGGTAAGGCGGCACAAGTTAGTGATGACTTTATGATTGTTTCACGTATTGAATCGCTTATTCTAGAAGCAGGCATGGAAGATGCACTTATTCGTGCAGAAGCGTACATCAAAGCAGGTGCGGATGCTATCATGATTCACTCACGCCACAAAGATCCGGCGGAGATTATGGAGTTTATGCAAAAATTTAGAGCAAAAGATGAGCATACCCCTGTTGTGGTGGTTCCTACAAGTTTCAATGGTGTGACTGTTGAAGAGTTCGCTGAAATGGGTGTGAATGTTGTTGTAACAGCAAATCATATGCTTAGAGCAGCTTATCCAGCAATGCTTAAAGTTGCAAATTCAGTGCTTGAGAATGGTAGGAGTCTTGAGGCCGAACCTGATTGTATGTCAATTAAAGAAATCTTAGAGTTTATTCCTGGGACAAGGTAATGCCTCTCAACACAAAGAGTTTTATTAACACCTTAATTCAAAATCATTACACACATCTTTGTGTCGTTCCTTGTAGTTTTGCAAAAAATGTCATTAATGAGGCTATCAACAATGACAGTATAGAATATTTACCAGCAGCCAGTGAAGCGGTCGCATGCTCCATTGCTGCAGGACTTAAGATGGCAGGAAAAAAGCCAATTGTGATTGTACAGTCATCAGGCTTGACGAATATGGCAAGTTGTATCACTAGTTTGCTCAAGCCTTATGACGTGACTTTTCCAATTCTCACTAGTTGGCGCACTTACAAGGATGGTGATAGTGAAATACAACACCAGCATTTGGCTACCGAGTTACCAACATTGATTAATGCATATGGCTACAAGTATCATATCTTAGATAATCAAGATTTGGACAAGGCTATTGCACAAATCAATGACTGTAACAAAACACATACAATTTGCGTTATCAAAAAAGATAGTTTTGACAAAGTTGAGCTTCATAGTGAACACCAACTGAACTTATCTTGTTACACTCCAAGAAGTGAATTTCTAATTGCCATGAACCAACAGTTTAAAGGCACAAGCACTTTGTTTATTGGCACCACTGGCAATGCTGCCAGAGAAATGTATAGCTTTATGCCTGATACCAGTAACTTCTATATGGCTGGCAATATGGGGGGGGCGCTTAGCTTGGGTTTTGGCGCAGCCAAAGCAGGAAAAAAAGTTATTGTTTGCGGCGGTGATGCTGAGTTTGTGATGCACATGGGAGGGTTGACTACTGCAGGTAGATATGCAGATGAAGTTAACTTAACATATGTTTTGTTTGATAATGAGCAAAATAAATCAACAGGCGGGCAAAACACTTATCAGAAACATTTAAACTATATTAATCTTGCAAAGAGCTCAGGTTTCTGTGTTACAGAGCATATTATAAATACAGTTAAAGAGTTTGAGTCAATTATTGAAAATATTAACGGGTTAAATTTTATTTGCATAAAATGTGGACTCGATGAAGAAACACCAAGACCACCATTAAATATAGTGAAAGTTAATGAATTTAGATAGTTTTTCCTATTACATGCCCACAAAGATTATTTACGGGCGGAATTCCCTTAAAGACATTGATATTTATATCAATCACAGAAAGGCTTTATTAGTCACTTCCCAAGGTTTTGTTAAGCGCGGCTTGGTTGATGAAATTGTTACTTATACTAATAATATAGTTGGAGTGATATCTAGTATCAAGTCACACCCAGAGTTTGTAGATATAGAGGAGATATATAGGCAAGCGTACCAGAATCAATTTGAGCTAATCATTGCTATAGGTGGTGGTAGTGTGATGGATGTTGCAAAGTTTATTTCTGTTCATAATACAAATAAAGACTATCAATTTGTAGAAGATTTGACAAAAGAAAAAATATCAAAAAAAGACTATAAAATTATCCCAATTATTTCAATACCAACAACAGCAGGTACTGGCAGTGAAGTGACTCCATATTCAACTATTTGGGACGTACAAGAAAAACAAAAATACTCTCTAAACTTACCAGATCTGTTTTCTGAGGTGGCTATTTATGATCCGGTATTAACTTTAACAGTTCCTAAGGATGTTACAATACAAACGGGATTGGATGCATTATCACACTCATTGGAATCTATTTGGAATAAAAATGCAACCCCAGTAACTATAAGCTACGCGGTTAAATCGGCAAAATTAATAGTAAACAACTTAGTTAAACTTTCTAATGATCTAGATAATATAGATCTCAGAGATAATATGATGATGGCCTGTATGTATGCTGGATTAGCCTTTTCAAATACTCAGACTGCTATCGCTCATGCGATTAGTTACTATGTTACAGCACATAAAAGCGTACCTCATGGGTTGGCTTGCAGTTTTACATTGCCTATATTAATAGATAATATTGTAGGTAAATATGGTTTTGTAGACGACTCATTGATAGAAATATTTGGTGAATTAAGCTCGAATAGATTAAGGAGCTTGTTTAAAGAATTGAATATATCGACTGAGTTTGAAGGTTACGATATTGATGAAAAAGAGTTGAGCATATTGAAAAATTCGCTTCAAAACAACAAAAGAGCTAAGAACAGTTTAGTTTCTATTTAAAGATTACAATTCAATAATTTACCATGAAAATAGCAATCGCTGGTACCGGCTACGTTGGCCTTTCAAATGCCATGCTCCTATCTCAAAACCATGAGGTCGTGGCGCTTGATATCATCCCCGAGAAGATTGAACAGCTTAATAACAAAATCTCTCCAATAGCAGATACTGAGATTGGAGACTTCCTGACTAATAAAGACCTAAATTTTATTGCAACACTTGATAAAGAACTGGCCTATAAAGATGCTGACTTTGT
>Ga0233443_1002429_pt1 | contig 14236 bp, 14 predicted proteins | sample SI_123_September_2_FD_182784 | JGI IMG/M metagenome (GOLD analysis project Ga0233443, IMG submission 182784) | Seawater microbial communities from Saanich Inlet, British Columbia, Canada - SI_123_September2016_200_MG | ecosystem: Environmental > Aquatic > Marine > Inlet | place: Canada: British... | reverse complement strand
TTGATAATCCAGCAAGATGAATAATTACATCCACACCATTAAGATCTTTTTTCTCAATATCTCTAATATCTTTTTTAATTTTCTGATAATTTTCTTCCAGAGGTTGCAGTAAGTTTTCCGAAAAAAAACCGGCATCATAACCAATCACCTCATAGCCTTTATCCATTAACATTGGAACTAGAACTGCTCCGATATAACCTTGATCACCTGTTACCATTATTTTCATATTTATAATCCCAATATCAACTATTATTTTCTATCAAGTAATCAATAATTGATAGAATCCATATTTGATGAACGTTTTCAACTATATTATACTTAGAGCTATCTATCCATAAATTTACATCACCTAATTCTTTTAATCGATTCTCTGATGAAAACCCTGAAAACGTAACTAATGGCAACTTCATTTCTTTCGCTTTCCTTGCTGCATTTAATATGTTTTTTGATTGCCCGCTACTACTAATCAATATTAACATATCATTCTTTTTTGCATAAAACCCTAATGCCTTTTCTACCCAGTTTTCATATCCATAGTCATTTGAAAAACATGTTAACAAGCTACTTTCATTAAATGTAGTAGCCCTGATTTTAGCTGCTTTTGTAAAATCGACAGAAGCATGACTAGCTACTGCTGCACTTCCCCCGTTGCCAACAATAAAAATAGTCCCATCATTTTCATTTACTTTTTTGATGGTTTCAGATATTGATATTAACTTAGTATGGTCAACTGAACGAATGCCATCTTCTATTAATTGAAAATAGTCGTTAAAATAATTACTCATAAGAGCCCTCTATTATAGTCATATTATTTTTCATCTTGAACGTTTAATTTTTATACTTCTATTATTCCAGTCATGTACTTTTTCAGTAATAATTGCCTCATATTCTTGCGCAGCCTGAGACATCTTAGTTTCGTTTATTTGATTAATGCAGCGAGTTTCCTTTAATTCAATTTCATCAGGAATAGTGCCGTCTGGTAATACCTCTAATTTTGACTCATACCTATATTCACAATATTTATCTCTTATCACAGCTTTATATGTTTGACCAGGATAAATGCTTTGACTAAACACATATTCTCGCTCTGCATTCCCTCCAAGCGTGAAAGGCATTTTAGAATCATAATTATTTTCAGATGTTTGCAAATCACAACATTTTAAAATTGTTTCAAATATATCTATATTTTCAGTTAACTCATAAGCATCTTGTTTAGGTATGCCTTCACCATATAAAAACCATGGCACCTTAGTGCGAGCAAGAGATAAGGGATGCTGGTCATCTGATGCAAATGCTTGCCCATGATCAGATACTAAAGTAACAAGCATTTCATCATCTTTAAAGTTTTCTTTCAAATAGTCATAAATAATCTTTAGATAATAATCTACGCGTTTAACTTCATTTACATAGATATCAACAAGCTTTTCATCTTTTTCAGTAAATACTGATTTTTTCTTGTTATCCGGATCATACCAAGGTGTTACACATATATTACCTGCTATCTGGCTACTTACATCTGGTATAACATTTAAAAGATGATGTACATCCATGAACGTCAACCAGACAAAATTATCTCTATCTTTAAATGCTCGCATATGTTCAAGAAATGAAAAGATTACATCCTTAGCATCCATTTCTTTTTTATATATTGTTCGATCAAACCCCTTCACATAACCATATGCGGGTGACTTTCGCCAGTTGCCACATGACTGGAATGTTAAATATCCATCATCCTGAAAAACTTCACTCAGTATTTTCTCATTCCCCCCAATTACATGACTATCCTTTGGCGAAAAGAAACCATGTGTTTGTTGTCTAGTACCAGTAAAAAATCCCGGCACACTTGGCAATGTCCATTCTGCATTACTAAAATGATTACGAAATCGTGTACCATTTTTAAAGAAACTTGCAGTGTGAGGCATTAACTGCTCATCTCGATATTTTCCCAACTCTGAAGAGTCAACTAAACCATCAATAAATATACATAGTACTAATTTTTTCTTGTGCTTGATTTTTTGTCTAAGTTGTATTGGTTTCCCTATAACAACACCGCCATTGGATTCAATTGTATATTTAAGACCTTTGTCAGCAGTAAAATATTGATATCTTTTTGGAGGTAAGTTTTTTATTTCATCTGTTAATTTATCATCACATGAAATCCTTAATACATCTTTATGGTTTTCCATTGAAATTGGCAAAACAGAATCTTCGTTGCATTGAAATACTACTTTTTCATTCTTATAATATGTTCCATATATTATTTCATACTTATACTTGAATAAGTCTTCTGGGTTTAAAACCTGAATTACTTCTTTTTCCTGATAATATCTATAAAAATAACCTTCCTTGTCAGAACTTCCAAAAATAGGTGAATCTATATTTTTAATATAATTCACTGGAAAATGATCAGGACTATCATAAATTTTATTTAGCTTTACTGAATGAAATATATTCAAAACTATCATTCTTAGATTAGCAGGTAGTTTGTGGTATATTTTTTTAAAAATAGTGTTAATCATAATATGTAAAAATTATTTTATTGGGCTGGTTTTATATTGAGAACTATATATATTTAAATCGCTCTCTGTATCAACTTCAAACCATTGATCTCTAATAGCCACAGCATTTATCTCTATACCCGAATTAATAAGCCCTTGTAACAATTTAGTCATATCCAACTTATCTGCTTCTTCTTGGCTAGACTTTTTCAAATAATTATTTACTTTCTCCCATCCTGCAGGAGTATATTTAACCAATCCCATATACTGACCCTCTATTTCTTTAATTGAAGACGCTCGACATCCTATTTCTATAACTTGGTTGCCATCCAAGCGGAAAGTTTCCGCATCTGATAGGGGATCATCAAATCGCATCGACCACAAATCTGACCAATTTGGATCATAAGTAATTACAATGTCACCAGGAAAATTAATAAGTTTAGTTACTGCATCTGATGAATACACAATGTCAGAATAACTAGTAATGCAAATATCTGTTTCTAACCATTCTTTCGCTGCAACTAATGACATCACCATATTAGTTTGTGACCATCTTTTGTTTTCAAAATATGTCACATCAAAATCAAACGTCTCAGCTAAATATCCACGTACGATACCTATTTTTTGAACTGATGCCCCTTTCATTGCATCAAGTTGCCATTGAATGAGTTCCTTTCCATGTAATCTTGTTCTGCATTTAGGAAGATTTTTTGTTAGTGTTCCCATGCGGCTACCACGACCTGCTGCGAGAATAATTCCTTTCATTTACCCTCCCCCAAAAAGATCTCTTTAAATAAATCCTGATCATTCCTTTTATAAGGTAATTCACGTTCACTGTGCCACATTACACCAAAAATTTTTTTTTCTTTATGCTCGACAGCCATTACTACTCCATCATGCGAATACGCGACTGGCAACAAATCACCATTAACCTTATACGCACCATAGTTATGAAATGAATTAACGTCTTGATAATGACTTACAAGACTACTTATTCTGAGCCCTTCATTAACAACCAAAGCATGCCGAGTTGCAACATGACCCGATACCTTGGATAGAGAATTATTAAAGTAATCTTGTATCATTTGCATCCCGCGACAAATACCAAGCAAGGGTAAATTTTTTGTATACGCATATTCTATTAATATTTTTTCAACTTCATCACGCTCTGGAGCATTGCCTTCATATCGAGTCAATGAATTACCTCCAGTGAGAAGAACACCATCAATCGAACCTTCCTCTATTAACTGTCGAACAAAATGCAAATTATTTGGTACAAGTATAGGGAGCAGGTTTAACGACTGAAGAAAGGTCACCCAGCGTTGATCCAATGCATCGCGCCTTTCCTTATGTGAATCTATAACTTCAACTCTCTGAGTTACTGCAATTCGTTTCATCATTTGAAAATATGAACCTGCTTATTAGCACAGTCAATTTCAATACTTTCTACTTTACTCCATTGCTGATATAATACTTCTCCAGCCCCAATCACTGCTGGTATACCTAACTCACCTGCTCGAATTGCCATATGCGAATTTGCTCCACCATACATAGTTATAAATCCAGCTATTCCTCGAGAAAATATCCAATCATAACCAGGATCAGCGCTGGGTATCATTAATATATTCCCAGTCAATTTTTCAATTTCACAATCTTCAAACACAATGCTTCCCTGCGTTGATTTCATAGTAATGAAGTTAGGTTCGTTTGCAGGTAATTCAAATGCTCTTATTTCACTTTCACATGTTATTAATGGAGGCAATGTTAACGCGCATGTTTTTGTATACATATACTTACCCGCATCAATTGAGGCCATCAATGTTTCTTTTACATTGTCACTTGACGAATATAATTTTTTAATGGTATTAATATCAGAATAAGAGAGAGCTTCCTCGTCTATATCAAACTCTTCACCCATATTTTTTATCAGCACCAAGGCATCACTCAAACTTTTTGTAAAAACAAACTTTGCATGCTCACGTCCTTCAATTGCACCTTTAATGAAATCAAACAAACTCAAAACACTATGCTTCAAACCGTGATCTTTTAACATTGATTCAAGACGATTCATCGCATCAAGGTTGAGAGAAAAAGGCACATCAGAACTATCATCTTGCTTAGAATCACAAGCATGCTTCCAATCAAAATACATGTCAGGTGACTCATCATATCTATGAGAAAGCATGTCGTATGTACCGGGACGTAAATGGCCATATTTTTTTAAAAAACTCTCTTTGCCATTCTGTAATTCATTTTGCATATCAGAACTTACTGTACTCAATGATGCCATAAAACATTCATATTCATTAGAAGTTAAAATATCTACACGAACAAGTGATTGTAATAATTGTACCGCTATAAAACCTGCTCTTGCTAATCCTGCAAATGGTAGTGTTCCGTAACGGTTACAATCTTCTAGAAGCCAATAAATTTTTTCTAATGTCGATAATTCACTGGCATTAATAATTTCCTGCCTTTTCTTAAGTTTCTCTAATTTATTTATATCTTTTTTCCATAAACCGTCGTCACTATGAATAATATCGTTAGTCAGACATTTTAAGCTTTCTAATATCCTATCACATTCATCCTGGCTAAATCCTACACTTTTCAACTCTGTAATACGCTGTGGCAAATCCAAGGTGTAACACGAATATAATATTTCGAATTCTACTTTGTCATGATTACTCGGGGTTTCTATTAAACGATCCAGGTAGTGATTGACCAAGCGTTCAGCTAAATCGTCTTTCAAGTCACTCGGAATAAATGAATTAAAACTAATCCGAACATCTATATAAGGTAAACCAGAAAAACTAACTAATAATGGGAAACCGCGTAAATTACGATAACCATAATTATCTCGCTGATAAGCCCATGTACCATCTGTAATTAATTCTTTATAGAGAGAAAGTGATAATGGACGAGGGCGCACCCCTATAATTTCAGCAGGGTTCCAATCAGGCATCACTCCAAATACTGATTTCCGTCCTAACAAATATGGATGGGGTTTCGATAAAGATATATATCGTCTTTCAATTTCAGTTAATAGGTTTGAATGATCTTCAGTACTCAATTGATTCACACATTGCATAACCAATGGGCGCACTTGAAAAAGGAATAATGTACCAACTTGATCAACTGCAAACTCTATATCCAATGCATCATTTCCAAAATTATCTTCCAGTTCCTTCATCAACAAAAGTGCCTGGGATAACCAATTTTTCTCAGGTATCTGTGGTGAATCCTTGGAATGGTAATAGATTTTAAGATCATTGGATGTCCCGCCTGTTACGGAATCTGACGTACTACTTTGATCATCGTAATTAATGATATTGTAGTAGCCTCCATTACTAGGATCTCGGGTAAATGCAACCCCACTAACAGAAATATTACCCAGCATGGGTTGTATAAAAATTTGATTTTCCGGATTATCATCAAGAAAAGATTGATAGACTGTATTAATTGCAGATTGTAATTCAGACTTAGTCGTAACATTAGCTACAGTTGCAAAATGCCCTGCAAGACTCTCTATTGATGAATCTTCAGCTTGACCACTACTACGTACGATGAGTGAACCATCAGCCCATTCAGGTCTATTGATCCATAAAACATCAACATCTTTACACGCCTCTTTCCATATTCTGCTTGTAAAACAGAATTGAGGTAGTATGCAAGCATACTTAAGTGTTCCATCAAGTTTAGCTAAAGTATCTGCTTTTGAAGTAAAATGCATATTCATATTGAATTTACTAATTATTTAGATATTTAAATTAAGTTTGCTAATGAGTTGATTCATCATATATTCAGGCGTAGTTGAACCATCATTTATAATTATAACATCTGGGTTATTCGGTTCCTCGACTTCTATATCAATACCCATAACATGCTCAACTTCTCCTCGCAAAGCACGGCTATATAGATTTTTTTGGTCTCTAGCAATGAGAACTTCCATCGGAACTTTTATATATATTTCATTATAATTTTCGATATTTTTTCGATTCCATTCTCTAACTTCATGAAACATTGAAATTGTGGCTATAACTACATCAACACCTTGCTCGGTTAACATTTTACAAAGTCGCGCGTAACACATCGCTAAATGCTTCCGCCCATCTGGTGAATAATTATGAGAATCACCAAAAATTTCACGCAACACATCACCATCAAGGTAAACAATATTATTCTTTACTTCTTTTAAGCGTGCACAAAACATACTTCCAATAGTTGTTTTTCCTGCACCAGAAAGGCCGGTTAACCAATAGAGATTCGACTTCATTTTAAATACTACCTATTTGAAATATCTTTAAGAACACAACTCAATTTCGCTAATACATTATTTGAATAAGCATATTTATTTGTAAATTTATTACGAGCAGAAATAACATCGGGACGATTCCACCATGCATCAATATCATTATATATATTATTCACATGTTTCACGGCTGATATGGGATCATCATGCAATATTCCAACTTTTTTCAATTCCTCAAATAATCCCTTTGCATCATCTCTTAATTCAAAATATTTAGGATTCCAAAATATTACTGTTGGTATGTTTGACAGCATTGACTCCAAATATGTGGTTGTATTCCATCCAGATATAAATAATTTTGTATTTGCAATAACTTTATTAAATTCTTCTTTACACTCATCAATTTTTGAATCAGGGAACCTATCTTTCCAACGTTTAAATTGTGACCATTCGTAATCATGCGGATATAACCTTATAGTTACATGACTTGAAATATGAGCAGGCATATTCTCGTAAAATTCCATTTGATCATCTAAGTAATCAACCCATTGACTAGAAATCGGCATACTTGCGATGCCACTAGGATATCTAGAGGTGCCACTTATAAGAAATAATATAGAATTGTTTTTAAGTTCTTTGCTTTTGTTTTTTATAGGTTTTTTTACTGTCCCAATCGGTATAACCTTATCATTACCATCTCCCCAGCCCCATGAAAAATAATGATCGCATATTTTTAACTCATGATACTCTGTAAAACTAAATAGCCCTTGGCCATAATGTCCTCCATGTTGACCAATCACAAGAGGCGCACCTTTATCTACTTTTTCTGCTGTCCAAAATTTAAATATTTCATCCATAAAATATGAATTACTTGTCCAAATAAGTTTAGGATTTTTAGGCCACCTTATATTATTTGTTCGCTGAGTTATTTTTTTATAACCCTCAAGATAGGCTATTGGGATTTGTGAAGGTATAACTTCCTTTGCGAATTTTTCAAATGTGCTATTACTTTTAAAACCTGACAGAGTAATATTTCTAAAGTGCTGCTGGATTTCTAATTCAGAACTATAGTCTTCCTGATAAACAACTGGAATCTGGCCTAATTTAAATTGTAACTTAATAAGATCTACCTTGCTCAAGTATGTTTTGCTAAAAAAATAATTGTTATTTCTTGAAAGTAATGATGTTGCAATCATTATCATATTTTTAATTTTAGAAAGAATATTTTTCTTTTCCAGCGTTCTGTTTACTAGCCACTTAGGAATACTTCTCGATGTTTTTATAAATGTTTTTTTTTCAAACTTTAAGAATTTTAATATTGAAGAATAAATCGCATGATTCCAAAGATCACTTTTTGCAATATCTGCAAAATGCTCCATGCATTGTGGCACGTAATTTAAATTAATTCCTTCATGTATCTTTGTATTTGTAACAGGATATTTATCTATAGCATTATGCAAACATGACCATCTATCGAAAATAATAGGCAAAAACATCATTAGCCATGGCCCTACTATTATTCTCCAATAACGTGAATCATAATTAACTTCATGAATTTTATTTAACTCTACTGTTAATTCAGTCAACATCCGTTCAAATAAATTTTGAAGATACTTACAATCCTCATACAATTTATCACGGTCATCCCAATGGTATGGGGCAATTTCTGAATCAAATTTCATCCAGTAATGTTTTCTGGAATATAGTTGACACCACTTACCTAAATAAAGTACTGGTTTATTAGATTCTGGCCAAGTATCTTCTAACGCTGTTGTAACTAAGAACAACTCTTTCATTGTAGTCTTGCATTCCTTATATAATCACCTATTTGTAATATTCTATCATATCCCAACCCTATAAGCTGATCACAGTTTTTTAAAGTAGTAAGTAGATGTACAATTATCAAAACAATTAAATCATTATTCAATTCATTTGTTACACTCATAACCTCTTACTCCGATTTTCCACAGTCTAGCAAATCAATAATTTTCTACATCATTAGGGAAAAGAGAGTGATATTTTAGTGCTATTAGCGCGCCTAAAAATAGTAAGATTACTCCTATACTTACCACTTTAACACTCACCAAGCTGTACGCCCACCATCAACTGGTACAATCGAACCATTTAAATAACTTGAGGCATCTGAAAGCATCCATATCAACGTCCCTTGGCATTCATCGGAATTTGCCATTCTTCCCATTGGAATTCTTTTGTTCACTTCTTTTAAGAAATCATCGGGCTGACCATTTTCTACTCCACCTGGGCACATTGCATTGCAACGAACATTTTTATCAGCCCAATAAGTTGCTAAATATCTTGTTAGGCCAATTAATCCTGTTTTAACTACTGAATAAGTAACAGGCTTTGCATTCTGCTTATCATCATCAACACCATCCTTTGCATACAATCTTTGGTCTGGCGCTATCAAACCTAGATCTGATGAAATGTTAACAATTGATCCGCCATTAGGGTTTTTAGAAATTGCAAATCCATAATGTTTGGCACATAAAAATGCACCCGTTAAACCCACGGAAATATCATCATTCCAAATATCTAAAGAGAAATTCTCTAATCTGGAAAAATTGACCTCTTTACTATCTTCAACTTTAGGATTGTTCGCAGCATTGTTAACCAAACCATCAATCTTTCCAAAATTTTCAATTAGTTGTTTGATATTATTTTCAATTGCTTTTTCATTAGTAATATCAACTACAAAACCAACTGAATTAACTTTGTATTTTTCATTTAACGCATTTGCAAAATCATCGACTGCCTGTTGAGATAAATCTAATAATATCGGTGTGCCGCCATAACATGCTATTGCTTCAGCATGTTTTCTACCTAGCAATCCTGTTGCGCCTGTTATAACAATAACCCTTCCATCCAACCTAAATAAGTCCTCTAACATCTACATCACTCCTGCAGTTTGTCCACCATCAATCACCAAAGTAGTACCTGTAATAAAGCTTGCCCTATCTGAGCATAAAAAAACAGCTGAATCTGCAATCTCTTGTGGTGTTGCAAAGCGATTCATTGGTACGGTTGATTTAATAATTTCATTCAAACGTTCTTTATCCTGTTGGATTTTTTCATCCCAAGAGCCGCCATCAAACAATACATTACCAGGGGCAATTACATTAACCCGTACTGTCGGCGCCAATTTTCTTGCCATATTTTTTGCCAAGGCAATAATCGCTGTTTTAGCGGTTGAATAATCAGTAGGTGCGCCAAAAGCTTCTATTCCTGCTATAGAAGAGACAAATAGTAAAACACCCTTTGATTTCTCCAACATTGGTAAAAAAATTCTAGCAGTTTGTAAGGCGGATTCAAAGTTACTGTTCCATGTTTTTTGCCATTGTTCGTCTTCAGGCAAGGCGTCTGACACGCTCCGCCCATCGCCTACATTAACCACAACGATATCTAAACTACTCCACTTACCCTTAACTTTATTTTTTAAACTATTGAGTGACTCGATATTGGTGCAATCACACTTACAAGCAAAGGAACTTTCCAAACCGTAAGCACCTTGTAGTTTTTTCTCATTTTCAAACAGGGCTTTAGAGCCTCGAGACACCAAACAAATTTTTGCACCTTCTTGTAAAAAACTTTCAGCAATCGCTAAGCCTATGCCTCTGGAAGCTCCTGTAATTAAAACTTTTTTATTACTAAGGTTAAAATTCATTATTTTCTTTTAAATTGATAAGGTGTTGGCGCATCAGAATTTAAATGAGCTACTTCTTTTCCATACTCTTTAATTTGACCCTCAATATCTATGCCAACATTGTTTGACCATTGGCTTAATAATTTTTTTGATACTTTACCCATTTTCCCATTACCAATTTTTATACCGTTCAAAGAAACTGTTGGTAATAAACAGAAAGGAGTTGCTGTCATAAATGCTTCATCAGCTTCATATACATCATAAGGCTCTATATTTTTTTCTATACAAGGAATATTCAATTCCTCTGCCAGCTCAAAAATATAATCTCTACTAATACCTCTTAAAATATTTCTACCTTCTGGTGTAATAATCACACCATCTTTAACGATAAAAAAATTATCTCCCGTGCCTTCAGTAATAAATCCGTCAGGATCTAATAATAATGCCCAATTATTCTCACCCTTAACTTGCGATACTTCTATATTTGCCATTTGATAAAAAAGACGACTACGATTTTTTATCTTTGGCTCCATTAACGAAGCAGGAATTGCCCTTTGGGAGGGGATAACAGCATTAATTCCAGAATCATATAATGGTGCCATCACTGCCACCGTCCATTTCAGTGGAAAATCAGCAATAACAACTGTTGGCTCTAATTTTCCATCAAAAACTGGAGCATATAGCCCTAACGGTCCACGACTAACATTTATCATTAAACGATGCTCATCATGTTTATCAAAAGCTGGTTCATTTTTTGCGATTGTATCTAAGCAAGCTTGCTCCATTTCGTCAATAGTCATATTGATAGGTATATGCAATAATTTAATACCCATATAAAGCCTTTCTAAATGCTCTCTTAATTTGAATTGTTTTTGATTAAATGATCGGGTCATTTCAAAAACCATATCTCCAAACATTAAAGCAGAATCAAAAATAGAAATTTTTGCATTTTTTTCAGTGACAAATTCACCATTCATATAAACCAATCTTTTTGGCTTCATTTTACTTTCCATTCGAATTTACAGATGACATCATTTTATTATGCTTCTCTAAAAAATCTTTATCTTTCATTAAAGACCAAGCATATTTATTGTAATTGAGAGGGCTATCATTAAGACTCTGATATGTATTTTTATCTATGGTTTCTTTCTTTTTTGCCTCTATTATTAATGATGTCAAGGGGTCTCTATCAAATCCTGTTACTTTAAAATTGATATTGTATTTACCTTTAACAGAATCATAACAATGTACAAGATTATTTTTCTTGTAGAAGTCTTGATTAAAATTTTCCCATTTTTTCTTCATGCCTTTAACATGTAATGGCTCCTGATAGTCTTTTAATTCAGAATCGCAAAAACCTTTTTGCTCGACACAACAAAACCCAGTTCTCTCCAGTAAAATTTTTAGCATATTAAAATCATACGAATATAAATGTGCGTAACCAGCAATAAATTTATTTAAACCTCTATCGTAAAGAGCAGTATCTTGACCTGGTGATACAATAAAATTCATGAACATTCCACCAAATCCCAAATCAGTTCTTAAACTTTCATCCTCAAGTTTAGCTTCACTAAAAAAATCATCGTCTTCTTCAATATATGCTGTAGCAACTTTTTTTAAATCTGGCGTCAATATTCTAACAATACCATCTTCAGCCAATACACGATTAAATTCTAACAATATCTCTTCTAACTTTACATGTGGTATATGTTCAAACATATGACTGGTAAAAACAGTAGAACAGCTATCATCATCAAGCGGTATATTTGCCGCATCCCCTTTCACGGATGTTTTTGATTGTTCTCTTTCTTTATGGTCCAAGGTATGCCAGCCATCTTGGCTCCATATTGGGCTTGCACCTACATTTAATTTAATCATTTAATTCTCTATTATTTTATTAAAAACTCTCGCATTAACGCACCACACATTCTTATATCTTCTAAATTATCAATTTCAAACATTTTCCAAGATTCCATTTTTGAGTGTCCAATTTTTCCACCAAAACGATTATTATACTTTTTGATTATCGCTGATTTAAAAATATAAAATGATCCATTTTCAATAATTTGCTCCTGTATATCTTGCCTTCTTTGACGATTGAGATAATCATAATTAACACTTTGCAATTCGTGCCTCTTGTCTTCTTTCCAAAAAAATAAATCCTCTGCAATGCTACTAGAAAACATTGAATCATATTTTTCACTTTGAAATAATTCAATTGCATTGTCAATATCTTGTGCTTCTCGTAGCGGTGAAGTTATTTGTGGAGCAAGTACAAAATCTATATCACCATCCCTTTCAATAAATTCAATTGCATGTAGCCAAGCTGACTCTGAAGTAGCAAAGTCTCCAGAAATATCATCAGGACGTTTAATTGTTTTTGCGCCATATTCTTTAACCACCTCTAATATTTCTTGACTATCAGAACTTACCCAAACCTCTGAAATATGTTTTGAAGATAGGCACTGTTCAATAGTCCAAGCAATTAAAGGCTTACCACAAAAATCTATTATATTTTTATTTGGTATTCCTTTTGATCCGCCACGGGCAAGAATGATAGCGGAAACATTAATCATTTAAATATTTTTTAATCCAGCTTAATTGTTTTTTAAATATCTCAACACCCTCATTATCGCGATATACCTGCATAATGAAAGGACCCTGATAATCAAACTCTTTCAGCTTATTGAAAAACTTTGTAAAATCAGCATTACCTTCGCCTAATGTCACTGGGCCACCATCTGATACTCTATCCTTAATATGAATATCTGTAATCCTATCTCCATAAACTTCTAACTCTTCATCTGAATCAAAACCTAAAGCGGCACTATTACCAATATCATAATTAACTGTAATATTTTTGGAGTTCAATTTATTTAACAGTTCAACAAAGGGTTTAGGCGGTAAGTCAGTTTCTAAAGATAGGTTAATATTTTGCTTTTCAATTTGTGGGATAATTTTTGATATTTGTTGAACAAATCTATCAACTGCTTCTTTAGTTTTTAGGCTGGATTGATCAACACAAGGAATTACAATATCTGTTATTTTTAATGCTTTAGCTGTTTCTAATAGTCGTTCTAAAATTTTAAAACTATCTTCTGCAATTTTATCATTACTCGAATGCAGAGGTGCTTCCATAAAATAATCTGCACAGATGGTTTTTACTGACACGCCAGTCTCTTTGCTAATACTGGCTATTTCATCAACACCGTCAGATTTTAGCAATGGGTTTTCTTCCGCATCATTAAAGTCGAGAATAAACTCAATTAAATCTAAGCCACACTCTTTAGCCACTTTAAATTCATCTTGCCACATTCCCACAGGAAAAGCTTGGTATCGACCTTGATATTTAGGGACTAACCGCCCTTGCATGATGCCTATTTTATTTTTCATTTTGAAATCCCAACTATTATTGTATCTGTTTTGCCAATTGCAGCCAATTGATGCTTATACTCTTGATCTAATTGATTGTTATTTAAGAAGCTCCATTTTTTATGTCCCGCAGGCTTTCCTTTAGCTAGCCAATATAGATGATTTGACAGGGAATAGCGTTGTACATGCTTAATCCAGTTAAGTTTTAAGCCCGCTTGTTTAACTAGCTCTGCCATTGTCTTGTCATTAAACAGAAACAGATGTTGTGACCAATAGGTGAAATTCTGGAAGTCACCGTTTTCATATAAGGTGAGTAGCGCATCGTTACTATTAGGCACCTCAACAATCATCTCGCCCCCCCCTGTAAGTGACTGAGATAATTCACTTAACACACCTACTGGATCGTGCAAATGCTCCACAACATGAAATGCTGTAATAATATCATATTTTTTATTT
>Ga0233443_1002423_pt1 | contig 14270 bp, 17 predicted proteins | sample SI_123_September_2_FD_182784 | JGI IMG/M metagenome (GOLD analysis project Ga0233443, IMG submission 182784) | Seawater microbial communities from Saanich Inlet, British Columbia, Canada - SI_123_September2016_200_MG | ecosystem: Environmental > Aquatic > Marine > Inlet | place: Canada: British... | reverse complement strand
TAATTTCTCTTTTGCAATCTGGATAGATCGGCGGATTGTGATCTTCTTTCCATGCTTTGGATTTATCGAAACCATATTTTACATAGTCCTTGAAATGCATGACATATTGGTAACCTTTGCCTGTAGGACATTTGTAATAGCTCATTTCAATAATTCCTCAATGTTATCCTCAAGCTGTTTAATACGATGTTTATACATAGGGATTAAAACATCTTTGTGCATCTTTAACATATCGCCCTGAATGGCGATGATCTTATTTAGGTTTCTAATTTCTTTTTCTTGAATAGTCATTACATACTCATCATAGCTTCTTCTGAAAACTTTGAGATGTTGTGGGAATCGATTTGCTTGGTGATATCTGCTTGAAGTGAGATAAGACCCACCCCAGTAATACCGTTAGATTCAATAACTACTTCGATTATATCTTTAAGTGTTACACCTGACTCAAGTAAGAAGTCATAAGCTTTTTGTTCTTGTTTTGTTAATGTTTTCATTTTATTTCCTTTTAGTTTTATTGTTGATGTTGGGACCATTGTATCATCATTTGACAATATGTAAACCCTATTTTACAAAAAATAATTTTTATTTCTCAAATAGTTAATTTATAATAGCACTTTCCACCACAACACAGGAGTTTTATGTACGAAAATTTAATGTCTTTTGAACAAATACAAAAAGGACTAAAAGATAAAAGGTTATACGCAGTGAAAGACGCTACCGGTATATCTTATCCAACACTTAAGAAATTAGCTGAAGGCGTAAAGGCGAATTATACAGTAGCAACGCTTTGCGCGGTTAGTAAATACATCAATGAGTCTCAGATAGATAACACAGAACATTAACCGAGGGGAATAATGACAAATAATTCTACGATACGCCAGTATCTAGCTTCAGGGAAGCAGCTGACAGTGTTAGCAGGCAAAAGGCCAATAGTAGATAACTGGACAAAGAAAAAGATCGATGAGGAAAGAATCTTCAGTCATAAAGGTAATCTCGGCTGGGTTATAAGTGAAAAGGATCTGGTGATAGATGTAGATCCGCGTAACGGTGGTGAGGATAGTTTTAAGCATTTAGTCTCCGATTTGAAGTTAGATTTAGAGCCAACAGTGTTAACACCTAGTGGTGGCTTTCATATCTATTTATACGTTCCAGATAAAGATATTGGAAAAAGTTTCAAAAAGAATCTTAAGAAATATCCAGGTATTGACTTCTTAACTCAAGGCACTCAATGTGTTATTGTTGGTGGATCAACTGAGGTTGGTACCTATCAATGGAGCGAAGACATCTTCGGTGAGTTTAAACAATCTAAAGCACCTAAATCGCTTATTAATCTATTATCAAAAGGCAACAATAAAAGTTCAAGTACGGGTGTGCTAGGAGACTTTGAGGGACTAATCGGTGATGATGGTATGCCTGAGGAAAAGGTTTTAGAAATCCTTAGCAAACTTGATCCATCTGTACCAAATGATGAATGGGTTCGCATCGGTATGGCTTTACATCACTGGCATCCTACCAATGGTCTTGCATTATGGGAAGAGTGGAGCAGGGGCGGTACTAATTATAAAGAAGATGAAACAGCTAAACGTTGGGAATCATTTACTTCTGGTGGAGGAATCACTCTTGGCACTGTTAGTTATATGGCTAAAGAGGTTGATTATGATGCAGAAGCTTTAGAAGTAAGAGAGATTTTAGATAAGGTTAAGAACTCAAGTGAGAAGGAATTAGAGTTCGACCTAATACCTTCAATTAAGAAAGTTGATCTGAATCGATTTAATCGAGAGAAAGTAGCTAAGGCGATTCAAGACCGCATTAAGATGTTATCCGATGTGCGTATGCCTATTGGTAACATTCGAATGATGATCGGTAAAGAAGTAGCTGAAGGTGAATTGGTAGATGAAAATGAAAAGCCTAAATGGTGTGATGGTTGGATTTACGTCAATAGTCATTGTGGTTATATGGACCTTAAAACTTGTGGCATACATAAAGCTGAGTCATTTAATGTTGAGAATGGTAAATATATACCGATTAGTGACTCTGGCACAAAACCTTCAGCCTCTAAATATGTATCTGATCATGGCTTTGTTAATAAGGTAGACGCAATCGCATATTTACCAGGTGTTGAGGAGACAACTGTTGAACTTGAAGGCCGTACGTTGTTTAATGTGTTTAACCCAAAGACATTACCCGTAGAAGCAATAGAATACACGGAGGAAGGCAAAGAAGCTATTGAAACTGTTAAGAAACACATCAAATTCATCTGTACAACCGACGAGGATACAGACATATTCCTTCAGTGGATGGCATTTCAAATACAACATCCAGGTAAGCGTATGCTGTGGTCACCAGTGATTCAATCAATCCAAGGTGTAGGTAAATCGTTCTTTGGTGAGTTACTTAGAGCATGCTTAGGCGATAGGAACGTAGGTACGGTATCACCGACCCAAGTTACCTCAGACTTTAACGGATGGGCAACGAACGTAGTTGTTAATGTTTTGGAAGAGTTAAGAGTAAAGGGACACAACCGACATGAAGCAACAAACGCCCTAAAGCCTCTTATTACTGACAGAATGATACAGATTAATGAGAAAGGTGTTAAACCTTACATGACCTATAACACAGCGAATTATATCTGTTTCACCAATTATAAAGATGCTTTACCATTGGGAATGGATGATCGTAGATGGTGGGTTATATTTGCACCAATTCGAAGTTTAGAGGAAATGCCTAAGTATGTTGGCATGGAATCGGGTGAGTATTTCGCTAAGTTATTCCATTCGATTAATAATTATGGCTCAGAGATTCGTAAATGGTTTCTGGAATATCCTATTAGTGATGAGTTCAAACGCATCAAACAGGCGCCAATGACTGCTCATAAAGAATTGATGATTGCTACAGAAGATGCGGGGATGGATGGGCTTTTAGAGGTTAGGGAATTGATCGGGGAAGGGTACCAATATGTGAATAAGGAATGTGTTTCTCAAGGTGATTTGAATGATTTAATCTTGTTTGAACATCCAGAATTGGAGGTAACAAAAGCAACGATTCGGAACATTATGAAGAAGTTACATTATGATTTAAACCCAAAATTGGTGAAGGTAGATGGTAAACCTCGAAGGATTTGGACGAGGCATTCTATGACTAATGATGAAATCAGAGAAAGTTTCGTTACATTTTAAGTTTTGTTACCTTTTTCGTTACCTGAGAGAAACGCTTTGTTTATATATGTTTCTCTTTATTTATATACTAAAGGTAACAAGGTAACAAATAATAAATAGATATTGTATAAAAATAAAAAAATATATATAAAAAAAAAGATTTATATATAAAGCAACTAAGGTTTGCAAAACGTTACCTCAGATCGTTACCTTTGGTTTCACTGGGGATTTTTAGATAAATTGATATATAATGATGAACAAATATATTTGATCGGAGATTAAAATCATGGCACAGAACCCAGTAAGACGTGACACAAACAAAAAGATGATGCTCGTGGCATTAAAAGATTCTTTAGGTGTAGTTATGCCTGCTTGTGAAACTACGGGCACATCCAGAACCACTCATTATATCTGGATGAAAGAAGATCCAGAGTATCGTAAAGCAGTTGAACAGTGTAGAGAGGAAGCTATCGACTTTGCTGAGACAGCATTGCATGATCAAATCCGTGGAGGTGGCGTACCTTCTACAATTTTCTATCTTAAGACGATGGGCAAGGATAGAGGATATGTTGAAAGACAGGAATGGGATGTAGATGGTGGTTTGAGCTTGGAAGTTCAATTCATTGAGTAACCGGGTACAGATACCCAAGCCATTCAAACCTCTATTTAAACCTTCTCGATATAAAGTTTATTATGGAGGACGTGGAGCAGGTAAGTCTTGGAGTTTTGCATTTGCTTTACTGATAATGGGCGTTCAGTCCAAGAAAAGGATACTTTGTACTCGAGAGATACAGGGATCGATTAGACAGTCAGTTCATCAGCTTTTAACCACTTGCATCGAAACGTTGGGTCTTGAAAGGTTCTATAGGATCACTAGGGACAACATAACGGGTGCAAACGGCACTGAATTCATCTTCCATGGACTAAGACATGACCCCATGCAAATTAAGTCCTTAGAAGGCATTGACATTTGTTGGGTTGAGGAAGCACAAAAGATCACTCATGAGTCATGGGATATACTTATTCCGACCATTCGTAAGAGAAATTCTGAGATTTGGATAAGCTTCAATCCTAATTTGGATACAGATCCAACCTATCAGAAGTTTGTTATCAATAGACGAGATGATATTCTACTCAGAAAGGTTAACTATGACCAAAACCCTTTCTTTACTCCTGAGCTACAGGATGAGGTTGATCATCTTAAGCAATTAGATCATGAAGAGTATCTACACATTTGGGAAGGGGAATGTAAGAAGTACTCCAGTTCCCAGATCTTTAGGAACAAATTTAGGATCACCTCCTTCGAAACACCAGTTGATGCAACGTTTTATTATGGCTTAGATTGGGGCTTCTCTCAAGATCCAACAGTGATACTAAGATGTTTTGTTGTTAATGATGAGCTATACATCGATCATGAAGCAGGCGGTGTTCAAATCGAATTGGATCATACTTATCGATTAATTGATGCAATCCCCGATGCAAAAAAGTATATAATCAGGGCAGATAGTGCTAGACCGGAGTCAATTAGCTTTGTTAGAAGACAAGGATACCATATTGAATCGGTACATAAATGGTCAGGCAGTATCGAAGATGGTATCGAATTTATTAGGAGCTTTAAGCAGATCAATCTCCATGAAAGATGTATAGAGACTGCAAGTGAGTTCGTTAAGTACAGTTATAAGGTAGACAGATTAACTGGTGACATATTACCGGTTATAGTCGATGAGCATAATCATTATATTGATGCACTGAGATACGCATTACAACCGATGATTAAGATGAGAGGCAAACCAAGAGTGGCAAAAGTTATAGGAGCATAAAATGGGTATTGAAAGTAAGCATCCGCATTATACTAACACACAAGATAAATGGCAACGGATCAGAGACTCGTTTAATGGTAATGATGCAATTAAAGGTGAAAGTGAAAGCTATTTACCTCGATTAGGTGGACAAGAGAACAACGAATACGAATCATACAAACTGAGAGCAGTTTATTATAATGCTATTGAAAGGACGGTACGTGGTCTAGTTGGTGCAGTTATGAGAGTAGATCCTATCCTTGAAATACCTCCAAAATTAGAGGAATTAATAGAGGATGTTACTAACACTGGAGTTTCATTAAAAGACTTTATTAGCTATATGTTAGCTGAACAGTTATTAATGGGGAGACAGGGCGTCTTAGTAGATCGAAATGAGGAAAGACCTTATCTGACAGGTTATTCAACTGAACAGGTTACTAATTGGTTAGAAGATAGGGTTATCCTTGAAGAGAACTATCGTAAGATTCATCCTGATGATCCATATCAATCTGAGTATGATATTCAATACAGAGAATTGCTTACTGAAGAAGGTAAGTATGTTGTTCGTATCTGGAGAAAGGATAAGAAGGGTTGGGAGATGATAGATGAGATCTTCCCTTCACGTAAAGGATCAACCTTAAACGATATACCTTTTATTGGAATCAGTGGAGAAGGGTTTAACCTTGATCCAACTATTCCACCACTATTGGCTTTAGCAGATATCGGCTTATCGATGTATCGTACTTCAGCAGACTTAGAGCATGGAAGGCATTTCACAGCATTGCCTACACCTTATGTAACAGGTATCGACGCTGATAGCGAATTAAAAATCGGCTCAGGCTCAGCATGGATCTTACCGGACTCATCATCTAAAGCAGGCTATTTGGAGTTTAGCGGACAAGGACTTCAGGCTTTAGAGAAAGCTATGGAAGAGAAACGTTCAATGATGGCATCACTTGGTGCTCAGCTATTACAATCACCTAAGGCAGGTGTTGAAGCAGCAGACTCGGTAAGATTGAGACAGAATGCAGAGGCTTCAACCTTAATTGGTACAGTTAAGGCCGTTGAACGTGCAATCACTCAAGCATTAATCCTTATGTCCGAATGGGAAGGTATCTCAGGCGATATCTCTATTAAGTTAAATACAGACTTCGTTGATACTAAGATCCAAGCACAGGATATGGTATCACTAATGGGGGCTTGGCAATCAGGTGCAATCAGTCATGATACATTCCTATTCAATATGAAACGAGGTGAGATATTACCTCCAGATACATCAGTTGAAGATGAGAAAGAGTTAATTGATGCACAAGGTGAAATGGACTTAGGTGCTGGGATTGATCTAGATGGCTAAAACCGTCAATGAGATAATCAAAGATGAGATCATTGGCCATTCGGTTAATCTGAATCGTTTAGAGCTTCAAATGAAAAAGGATGTTCTCAAGGAATTAAAAGCCCTTGAGAAAGATCTTATCAAGCAACTAGAGAAGAGTAATATCCTAAACGGTAAGCCTATGACTAAGTTTAGGCAGAAGCGTTTAGCAACTCTACTCAAACAAATACAGGAAACAGTTAAGACTGCTTATAAAAGCGTCAATAACACATTAACTGGTGATTTGTCTAAGGTTGCAGGTATTGCTGAAGCTCAAACCATCGATGCTGTTAATAAATCAGTTAAGATCGAACTATTAAGCACTGGACTGAGTAAACAAGCATTGAAGTCAATAGTATCTAACTCATTAATTGAAGGTGCACCAAGTAAAGACTGGTGGTCTCGACGTAGCATAGCATTCAAAGATCGCTTCTCAGATACAGTCAGACAAGGTATGTTAGCAGGAGAGACTACTCCGAATATTGTTAGAGCTTTGAGAGGTACTAAAGCACTGAGATATAAGGATAGTGTTTTAAATGGCAATTATAGAAGCGCTGAAGCCCTAGTCAGGACATCAATCCAGTCAGTAGCAAATCAAGCACGTATAGATACGTATAAGGACAATGACGACATCATTAAGGGTATCGAATGGAGTGCAACGTTCGACAATCGAACATCAGACACATGCATGTTCCTAGACGGACTACAATGGGATTTAAACTATAATCCTCTTGGACATGGCACATCCTTCCCTGGAGCTACAGCACATTGGAACTGTAGATCGACAACAATTGGTATTACTAAGTCTTGGAAAGAATTAGGCGCTAAAGGTAAGTTTAAAGAGATACCTGAGTCGAGTAGGGCTACTATGGATGGTCAGGTCTCAGGTAAAAAGAACTACGAAGCCTGGTTAAAGGATAAACCGGAAGCATTCCAAAAGGAAGTATTAGGCAAAGGTAAATATAAACTTTGGCAGAAAGGTAAATTGGGATTCAAAGATATGGTGAGTGGAAGTGGCAATCCGTTAACACTTAACCAAATAGAAACTAAATTAAAAATAAAATAAAATGTATTTAATGTAAAATGAATTTGTCAGAGACAATTTAATAATTATTCGGAGAATAAAATGAGTGACCCAGCAGTAGAACCAAAAACATATTCAGAAGAGGAATATGGAGATCTTAAAACAAAGTTAGATGAGTTCAGATCTAATAATGTAACCCTTTTAAAGAAACAAGAAGACCTAGAATCTAAATTCAATGGAATTGATGTTGATGCTTATAATGATATGCTTAAAACATCTCAAGCATTAAAAGATAAAAAGCTAATTGATGAAGGTAAGATCGATGAGTTATTAGAAGAACGTACCAAAGCAATGAGAAATGAGCACAACTTAGCTCTTGAAGGTATGAATAAAACTCAATCAGCATTAAACGGGAAACTGGAAACACTACTTATCGACAATGCAGTAAGAGACTCAGCAGCTAAAGCAGGTGTTGTAGATACTGCTCTTGACGATGTTGTGTTACGTTCACAAATAGTATTCTCAGTTAAGGATGGTAAAGCTGTTCCTCATGATCGAGAAGGTAATGTTGTATTTGGTGATGGTACTAGCGATCCAATGAGTGTTAATGAATGGGTCAAGGGTTTAACCGAATCAGCACCTCATTTATTCAATCCCTCTACTGGCGGTGGTTCTCAACACGGATCAACCTTCAATGGCAATACAAATACGGTATCAAGAACAGTATTTGATAAAATGTCACAGCAACAACGAAGCAAGTTTGCCATTGATGGTGGTAAAGTTGTAGACAAATAGTTCCTAGATAAAAACTCTCTCCTCAAGTTAGATTTTTTGGCTCTTCTTAATTGAAGAGTTTTTTTTGTTAATTAATTAGAAACATTTTCATTTTTATGATATATTAGTACTCAAGCAACAGTGTTGCCTAATTTTCTACTGTGTAGAGCATAACAATTAGGGGGCATTTGACTCTCTAATAAATTTCAATTTAAAAAGGAGTCAATAAAATGGCAAATACTTTAACAAACTTAGCAGGCGATATTTATAAAGCTGCTGATACTGTTGGCCGTGAACTAGTTGGTTTTATCCCATCAGTAACGATCAACGCAGGTTCTGAGAGAGCCGCAAAAGGCGACACAATCCGTTCATTCATCACAGCATCTGCTACGGCGAATAACATTACTGAGTCAATGACAATCCCACAAGGTGATGATCAAACTATCACTAGTTCTACAATGACGTTGTCAAACGCTAAAGCGGTTCAAATTCCAATGACTGGTGAAGATATTAAACATCTTAACAATGGTTCTGGTTATGAAACTGTTTATGGTGATCAAATTGCTCAAGCAATGCGTACACTAACCAACTCAATTGAATCAGATCTAGCTACTGCGGCTTACCAAGGTGCTTCACGTGCTGTTGGTACTGCAGGTACTACCCCGTTTGCTTCAAACTTTAATACTATTGCTCAGGCAAGACAAATTATCGTTGATAACGGTGGTGCTACTAACGACGGTCGTATGTCTTTAGTAATGAACACATTGGCTGGTACTAACTTACGTAACCTTTCATCTTTACAGAGCGTAAATCAAGCAGGTTCAGATGCTATGTTGCGTCAAGGTACTTTGTTAGATCTACAAGGTGTTATGATTAAAGAATCAGCTCAAGTTGTTTCTCATACTACTGTTGGTTCTGATGACCACGTTGTTAATGGTGCTGTGGCAGTTGGTGATACTGCTATCGCTGTAGATGGTACTCAGACTACTGATTGTTCCGCAGGTGATGTTGTTTCATTTAGTGGTTCTTCTGACAACTACGTTGTTGCTAATCAAAGCACTACTGCTTCACTTGTATTAAACTCAAATGGTGCTAGATCAATCATTGCTAACGATGAAACTATTGCTACAGGCGCAAGTTACGCGGCTAACGTAATGTTTAATCAAAACGCTATTGAGTTAGGTATGAGAGCTCCAGCAGTTCCAAATGGTGGCGACTCAGCAGATGATGCTATGTTGATCCAAGATCCGCACTCAGGTTTGATCTTCGAAATTCGTGTTTACAAAGGTTACCGTAAGCAAATGATCGAAGTTGCAGCAACATGGGGTACTAAAGCTTGGAAGAGCGACAACATTGCAATCTTAATGGGTTAATTAAGATTAGATTAAATGGGGGAAGGGTAATGACTTCCCCACCTAATTCAAAAGGAGAATAAAATGCAAACAGAAAAAATTAAAAAGACCGTCAAAAAGGTCATTAAAAAAGCAACTCCGAAAAAAGTCGAGTTTGTTGAAATGGTGAGACAATCAGATGGCTTAGTTGCTAATGTTCACATCAACAATGTCGCAAAGTTCAAAAACGCAGGATATAAATAATGGCTTTAGATGCTACAGCAAATGGAACGAGTGCAAACAGTTATGTTACTGTTGCTGATGCGGATACGTATCATGATTCTCATTTGTACGCTACAACATGGACCGCTGCTTCAACAGCTAATAAAGAGAAAGCTCTTAAAATGGCTACTCGCATACTGGATGAAAAGATCGCCTGGACAGGAACTAAGACTACAGACGAACAGGCTTTAGCCTGGGGCAGATCTGATGTTACCGATGATGGATACTCAGTATCATCAACAATAGTACCTAATCCAATTAAAAATGCAACAGCAGAATTTGCTAGACATTTGATTGGAACAGATCTAACCGGTAATGCAGATGGTAAAGGCTTAGCATCTTTGGCAGTAGGTTCTATCTCACTTACATTCGATAAGACCGACACTGCAGGGGTTATACCTTCAATCGTCCAAGAAATGTTAAGAGGTTGGGGTATAATCCATGCGCGTGCTAAGTTCGGTACAGTTGCAGTAGTGAGGACTTAATGGGACTGAGCTCATCAATAGCTAAAATCGTAGAATCAGCAATTGTTACTGTTGGGGACTTAGCTGAGACTATTACTTACAATGCTAAGAGCTCAGGAGCATACACAGTTGCTACCGGTGCAGTTGCACATACTACAACAAGTTATACCTTCAATGCAATCGTATCACCATTTGGTGCTGCAGGTACTGGCTCAAATGAAATCGTAGATGGTATTACCTCGGACTTAGCAATACTTTTTGCTTCGAATGACTTAGCTGTAACGCCAGACACAAATGATACTATCACTAGAGATTCTAAAGAGTATAAAGTTAAGCAGATCATTCAAGATCCTGCCGGAGCTTCATACCGCTTAATCGTGGGGTTAATGGGATGAGTGTACAATCATTTGGTAAAGAGTTAAAAGCATTCAGTAAAAGAACAGATGTAAAACTGGATGTCACTGTCCGTAAAGTTGCTTTAGCTTTGTTTGATGGTATTACTGAAAAGAATCCAGTTGATACAGGTAGAGCAAAAGGTAATTGGAATCTGTCTGTTGGTAAAATGGATCAATCTGTTAACGATAACGCTACAAGTACATCCCTAGGAAGACCCGGCAAAGCCCCAAATATGAAAAAAGGTGATGGTGACAAAGTGATATGGATAACTAATTCATTACCCTATATAAATGCTTTAGAGCATGGGCATAGTAAGAAGCAGGCACCACAGGGTATGGTTAGTTTAACTGTAAATGAAGTGAGGGCAAGTCTATTATGAGTTTTGCTAGTGAAAGAACCAACATCGAGGGTAGATTCAATACCAATTGGACTACAACAACGATTGCCTGGGGTAACACTGATTTTGACATGCCTAACAATGCGGCATGGGTACGATTTAATATTTTGAATGGTAACACAAGTTATAGAGCAATAAATGGCTTAAAACGTCATACAGGCATTATCAATATTCAAATATTCGGACCAATTAATTCGGGAACTCATACCATTAGAGAGTATAGTGATACAATAGCTGCTATATTCGATGGTCAGAGTTTTAACGATGTGGTTTGTGATGTTGCAAGTATCCAAACTATAGGTACTGATGATAAGTTTCATCAGGTTAATGTTAACATTCCATATTGGAGAGACGAATGAAACAAGTAATTTTATATCCACCTAACGGGGATAAAATAGGTGTAACGCCACACCCTTCAAAGATTGAAGAAATGAAGGCGAATGGCTGGATTGAGAAATCCGATAATAAAAAAGTAAAGATCAAGGAGAAAGAAAATGGCAAATCATAAAGGCTCGGAAGGAGTTGTAAAAATCGGTTCAAACACAGTAGCAGAGATCAAGGACTTCAGTTTAAGTGAAACTGCAGAAACTATCGATGATACTACAATGGGTGACTCAGCAAGAACTAAGTTAGTAGGTTTAACTACTGCCTCTGGTTCTATGACAGCATTCTGGGATGAGACAGATACAAGTGGACAAGGTGCAATGACAGTTGGTGCTGAAGTTACTCTAAATCTATATCCTGAAGGTGCTACAACTGGCGACAGTTATGCTACATTATCAGCGATCATTACTGAGAAAGGTGTATCAACTACTCTAGACGGCATGGTGGAAACATCAGTTAGCTTTGAAGCTAATGGCGCAGTTACTTGGGGCACGGTGGCTTAATGGGTATTAAAGAAAACGCTGAGGCTCATTTCAAGTCAAAGCTATCGGGTGAGTTATTCTCTGTTGATGTTCCTGAGTGGGATGGTAAGATCTACTACAAACAGGCAATCACAGGTAAGCAACAAACCCAGATCTTTAAGCTCTATTCACAAGACAAACAAATCGAATCGGTTTATATGTCTTTGATTATGCGGGCATTAGATGAAGACGGTAAAGCTATTTGGCGTCCTATGGAGCTAAATGAAATGATGCGAAACTATGATCCAGAAGTGGTTAGTAGAATCGTGGAAGAAATCTCTGATGCTGAACCAACGGTCGATGAAGTAAAAAAGCCTTAAAGTCGGATAACGACTTATTGTTTATTTGTACCTTAGCAGATCGTTTACAAAAATCCATTAGTGAAGTTATGGATTTTACTACAGTCGAACTAGTCACATGGTCGGCTTATTTTGAATTGAAGGGCGAGAAGAATGGCAACTAATCTAGCAACACTTGGAATTAAGGTAGATCCTTCCAAAGCTATTAGTGGAGCCAATAAAGCAAGAAAGGCAATTCTAAGAGTAGGTAAAGCTGCTAGAAGTGTTGCTGGTGCAATTGGTACCATTGGTAAGAGCTTTGGTAAATTAGGGGGAATCGCATTAGGTGCAGTTGTTGCACTAGGCTATTTCGTTAAGAAATCATTAAATTCAACTGATGCAATGGCTAAGATGTCTCGAGCTATTGGTGTTAGTGTTGAATCATTACAAAAGTTAAGACATGCCGGTAACTTGGCAGGAATGGAGTCTACTCAGTTAGACAAAGCTGTTCAGAAGCTTGCAGTTAATATGGCAGATGTTGCCAAAGGTACAGGCGAAGCTAAAGATATATTTAGCAAGTACGGGATTAAGGCTACTGATTTACACGGTAAGTTACGACCAGTAGAAGATGTGATGTTAGATGTTGCAGATGCTACTTCCGGCATAAGTAACCGAACAGAAAAAGCAGAATTAGCTTATAGATTGTTTGGAGCACGTGGTGGTCTAATGATCAACATGCTTAATCAAGGCTCAGAAGCTATGCGTGAGCAATGGGAAGAGGCAGAGAAGCTTGGCTTAGTAATGAGCGAGAAAACTGCCAAAGGCGTCGAAGATGCTAATGATTCTATTGCTCGTTTGTCTGGGTTTTTAACATCATCATTTAGAAGAGCAATTGCAGAATTAGCACCGACCATTACCGAGATCACAAAAGGTATACGTGAATGGGTTGAGATGAAGGTTAAGAAAGAAAAGGGCATTGGCGCTGTTGCTAAGAAGATGGCTACGCAGGTATTAATTGCCGTGGGTGTTATCATCGATGCTATTGAAATGATGGGCAATGTGTTTATTAATACCATGAAAACAATTCACGATCTGAATCCATTTAAGTCTACTGCCTCAGAGCTTACTGAAGAGATAACAGAGTTATTCGCACTGCTTGATGATGTTCAGGGTTCAATGGGGTTTGCCGATGGAGCAGATGCATCAATTTATGCTGCAAACCAACTATTAAAACAAATTAAAGAGTTAAATGCCGAATTGAAACTAACAAATCAAATGGAAGACATTGAGCCTATTGATTTATCAAGTTTTAGAGAACATCTTGCAGGTTTAATTATGGATATTAATACTGTAAACAATACACCTATTGTGCCAAAAATCAGTTTGGGTGAAGATGATGAAGAATCTTTCTTTACTAAATTTAAAATACAACTTGAGGAAATGGGCACAGCCTTTAATACCCAATTTGAGGATATGGCAGGTAAAGCGGATTCTGCAGCTAAAAAGATTGGAACAGCTTTAGGTGAAGTATTCGGCAAAGGTGGTTCGTTATCTGTAGGCATGGGTAATGCCGTAGCTGACCTAGTTGTTTACGGTAAGAAAGGTGAAATGACTTGGAAAAAGCTAGGTCAAAGTATTAGACATAATATTATCAGTGCTTTAATCGAAGAATCTACTCAAATGGCAATCAACTGGATTAAAAAGAAAGCAATTGCTCTATGGGAGAAAGCTACAGCAGTATCCACAGAAGCAGTAAAAACAGGTGCGGCTATCTCCGGTCAAACGGCAAGAACAGCAGTATCTGTAAAGGCTGCAGTAACAGAAACAACAGCTTGGACCCCTGCGGCAATTGTTACATCATTAGCTTCATTTGGTGGTAATGCTTTAATGGCTATTGCGGGGATTGGAGCAGTAATGGCTTTAATGAAATCGTTTGATGGTGGTGGATTTACAGGTAATGGCTCACGTTCAGGCGGTGTAGATGGTAAGGGTGGATTTATGGCTGTTATGCATCCGAATGAGACAGTTACAGATCATACCAAAGGTCAAACCCAAGGTCAAGTCATTAACGTGACCTATGCACCACAGGTGAA
>Ga0233443_1002422_pt1 | contig 14271 bp, 11 predicted proteins | sample SI_123_September_2_FD_182784 | JGI IMG/M metagenome (GOLD analysis project Ga0233443, IMG submission 182784) | Seawater microbial communities from Saanich Inlet, British Columbia, Canada - SI_123_September2016_200_MG | ecosystem: Environmental > Aquatic > Marine > Inlet | place: Canada: British... | reverse complement strand
CAACAAGAAACGCAAAATAATGTGCTCCTCCACCACTCGCCTCCGCAACAACGGCACCGTCTTTGCCCCCAACAACACCCCCAACCCAGCCGCCAACATGACCAAACCAAAATGCCACGGCGGCGCCCCAGGCGTACCAAAAACATTTTGACCCCGCACAAAACCGGTCGCCGCACCCACCGCACGACCCAACCCCTCCAACGGCAAACCCTCCTCACCGCCCCGCAAAGCAAAAGCCAACAAAAAAGTAACAAAACCCACCGCAGCCCGCAAAAAAGTCATAGAACGCGCCGTCAACACAATGCTTCTGGCCGTTAACTCAAGGCGCTCCTTCGTCGGCCTGCCTTCTGGCGCCACCTTAGGAACCTGCAAGAAATAAAGCGCCGCCAAAGCAAAACCCCCCACCGCCGCCCAAGCCGGCCAGTTCGCTCCCCCCAACAAAGCCAAACCCCCAATGCCCGCCCCCACCATCGAACTCAACGCACTCGCCAAACTCATCTTGGCATTGGCATGCACCAAAGCAACCTCGGACCGAACCAAATTCGGCACCAAAGCACTTTTGGCCACCGAATAAGTCTTCTGCAAAATAAGAAAACCAAAAGCCTCAGGAAACAACAACAACCCCGTCAAATGCCGAGTCATCAGCCACGCCAATACCGCACGACCCACCACAGTAAAAAGAATCATGGCCCTACGGCCGCCACGAGCCCGATCAATCAAAGGGCCAATAAACGGCGTCACCACCGCAAACGGGGCAATAGTCAACACCAAATACAAAGCCACCCGCCAACGCGCCGCACTCGGGTCAATTGAGAAAAAAACCGACCCAGCTAAAGCCACGGCAATCATGGCATCGGCCATAGCCGCCACGGCGTGAGCCCGCGCCATCCGAGTAAACGGCGTTAACCACGGCTTCGGATTAACCGCAGCAACAGAAAGATTGGTCACAGCAACAGGCTACGGGGTGGCCACAAAACGCTCACCATCAACGCACAAAATTACCGCCACCAACACCTGCGCTAAACCCCCGCCAGCCCATGCCAACCCTCCACCGGCAAATCCGTTACCTGCGCCGAAGGAGGAGCCAACGCAGTAACCGTGGCATAGCCCTTACGCAGCCACGCAGAATCCGTACCGTGAGGAATCTCACCACTAGTCGGCAAAAGATCAATATCTATACCATGCTCGTCCCTACCCACAATACTGGTATGCACTCCGCCCACCGGAGCCAAATCGCAATGATGCAACCCCAAAACCTGGTGATGCTCAATATTAGGAACATTAAGATTCAACACCGTTTTCGCCGGAGCTTCGGGCAGCCACTGCAACAACGGAGCAGCCATTTGGGTCGCCGTTTCCCACCGCCACAAACCATGATGATCATCAGCGCCATCGCCCAAACTCACCGCCAACGCTGAGCGCTCGAACTTCGCCGCCACCAAAGCCGCCGCCACCGTTGCCGAATGCAAAGTAGATCGACCCGTATTAGGACCCTGATTAACCCCCGACACCACCAAATCAGGCAGATCGCCAAAACCACCCAACATGGCCAACATGACAATCAACGCCGGAGGCGCCTCCACCGCGGAAACTTCCCAATCTTCTAAACCCGGCAACTCAACCCGACGCACCGCCACCCGCGAAGGATCATCCAAAGGCCCCAAAGCAGCAGCCGCCCCGCTCCAATTAATAGCCGGCGCCGCCACCACCGGCACAAAACCAGCCTCCGCCACCATGGCCGCTAAAGCCGCCACCCCCGGGGAATCAATCCCATCATCATTGGTGACCAGTACTCGTTTCGGGCTATCCACCAGGAATCCTTTTAAAGTCGTGTGTCCTCTGACTCATCAAAATAGTCCAGTTGATCAACTGGCATAACCACCGCCGAAACCACATTCAACGAATGGGCCGAAATCCGCTTCAAAAACCGAAACAACAATGCCCGCGGCACCGCCAAAACCCCCGGCTCGGTGGAATGAATAAGCGCCTTAACCTTCTCATCAAAACCCCGACGCAGTTCATCACCTCGACTTATGTAATCCCGAGCCCGCTCTTCGTCACGCGTAGCCAAAATTTCGCCCATCAAAGCGATACGAGACGAAACCTCATCTCGCAGGGCCAAAATCTCCTCCAAATCAGGAGAGTCAGCAAGCGACACTCCTTCCTCCGCTAAATCAAAAATGTTTTTGTTGTAATCCCCGATGCGCTCCAGGTCTTTAACCATGTTCATAAAAACCAGCACCTCCGGAGTATCCGTGGCGCCATGCACCGAAGCATGCACCAACAAAGCTCGGCGAATCTCCATTTCTGTCAAGTTGATCTGCCGATCAGTGCGCCGCACCTCCTCAGCCACCGTTTTTACCGCACCACCAGTAACGGCGCTCATAGCCAAATCAAAAGTATGGCGGGCATCATTAACCATGCGCTGAACCTGCGCATCTATCTGCTCAAGCCCGCCCTCATCAGGACGTCGAAAAAAACTCATCACCATGTCATCAACTCCAATAGTTGGTTACTTGTTATTTTGACGGAAAAAAACTGAAATACCTCATCAGGGAATCTCATCGCAAAATCATTACTCCCGCCAACGGGACCACAACAAACATGATCACCGTGTAAGCCACAGCCACCGACCGCCGCTCTGTCGCCACCTCAGCCAGACGCTCCGACAAATCAAGCGGAATACGCCGCAACACTCGCCAAGGATAAAACACGGCAATACCACTGATATTAAACAACGTGTGCACAATGGCCACGCTGACCGCCGCCGGGCTACCGGTAGCCAACGCCGCCAAAAGCGCCGTCACCGTAGTACCCACATTGGCGCCCAAAGTCACCGGATAAATGTTTTCTAACGTCAAAACCCCGGAAGCCGCCAACGGCACCAACACCGAAGTGGTGATAGACGAAGATTGCACCGCCACCGTAATAACCACCCCCAAGGCCATCGCCACAAAACCCGAACCAGCACCCAACGCTTTATTAATGGCCGCCTCAACCCGGTCAGCCACCAGCAATCGCATGTTTTTTGTAATAAAGGTCAGCGCCACAAAAATAAACGCCAAACCCACAGCAATCATCAACCCGCCTTTGAGGTCCCCGTGAGCCCCCAAACTGGCCAACAAGTCCTTCACCAAATTGGCCGGCAACTTCACCGCCGCCTTCAAAGGACTCTTAAAATCGCTACCCCCAGAGCCCACTACCCGCTCGGTAATCCAAAGCGAAGAAGAAGAAAGAAAACCGGTAGCTAATTCCAGCGGTAAAAAAACCGCCACCGCCAAAATATTGAAAAAGTCGTGCACAGTGGCCGCCGCAAAAGCCCGGCGAAACTCAGCGTCTCGACGCACATGGCCCAGCGAAGCCAACGTATTGGTCACCGTGGTACCCAAATTGGCGCCCATAATCATAGGAACCGCATCACTTGTGCTGACCACGCCAGAAGCCACCAAACCCACAATCACCGACGTCGATACCGACGAAGACTGCACCAACACTGTGGCCAACAAACCCACAAACAAACCAGCCAACGGGTTCGACACCCCCTGGAAAAGACCATCTACGAGATCACTGCCCAGGCTCTTAAACCCGCCGCCCAACAAGTTGACCCCGGTCAAAAATAGGTAAAGCAGCGCCAAAACCAGCAGACCACGAACCGAAGTCGGGATGGTGCGAGATTTTGAACCGTCCAACGCTGTGTCATTCGCCATTAAAAAGCAATCTACCGACCAACCGAACCAACCTGTCTACGACACAGCAAAAGGTGAAGAAAAAATAGCTACTTCTCATGTTTTAACCGTTTCTTTACCGTGGCTTTATATGCCGTTCTGTACAAATAAGGCAGAAAAAGTAACCCAACCCCTAAAAATGAACGGCGGCAACAACATGAACACCACTTGGATGAAACAAAGTACCTGCGCAAACTCCCCAGCAGACGTCTTTTTCCCCACCGACGGCATGGGGGTCATTGTGGCCAAAGCCATTTGTGCCAACTGCCCAGTCACCGAACCTTGCCTGGAATACGCCCTCCGCAACCGAGTCGAACACGGAGTCTGGGGAGGCTGCTCAGAACGACAACGACGCAGGATATTAAAAGAACGCCGTCAAGCAAAGCAGCCACTTTCGGCCACCGCTGCTTAACAATCTCCGCCCAGAGCTACCCCCTCCAACTCTGGGCCGAAAACCACAATGGCCCTGGTTATTACACCAGGGCCATTGATGATTTTATAAACAAAAAGAACTAAGCAGTCTCTTCTTCTTCTTCGTAGCCCAAGTCCCACGTGACCAACACGTTTTCACGCTCGCCATCACGGTTAATGCGCTCACGGTTACGACGAAACTGCGGATCGTGAGGCGGAAGCAACATCAAGCGAGCGCCAATACGGTCACGAAACGTCTCGATGAGTGCTCGATCACCAAAAGTAGATTGCACCTCCCAATGAGGAGCAATCGGCCCAAGATAAACAATACGCACATCGCCCGCCGGGGGCTGTGGTTCAAGATTTTCAGAAATATCAGTCATACAAACGCTCCTAAAAACAACACTCTTAGAAAACCAAGAGCGCTAAATGCGGTCAATCAGTCTTTGTTGAATCATCAGCAGTTTCAGCGGCACCCTCAGCGAGCCCCTTTTGAAGTTCCTTCTGCGCTCGACCCAAGTTGCGGGCCAACTTCGGAAGTTGACTCCCGCCAAAAAGCACTACAGCCAAAATAGCGACAATAATTAATTCGTTGCTGGAAAGAAATGCGATGATGTCCATACCGTCAGACTAGCGGGATGCGCCGCCCAACCGGTACCGCCCCGGCAGAACCTCTAAGTAAAATCTTAAGCAGATTCCGCTTGCTCAGCCGCAGCCGCAGCCGCAGCACGCTCTAAAGCCCGTTGACGACGGATACGGCGACGTTCGCGTTCGCTCATTCCACCCCAAATACCGAACTTTTCACCATTTTGCAGAGCGAACTCCAAACAGTCAGGGCGCACCATACAACTCTTACAAACCGCCTTCGCCTCACGAGTACTGGCCCCACGCTCCGGAAAGAAAAGATCAGGATCAACCCCAAGACAGTTCGAAGAACCCTGCCATGAAGTATCCAAGTCAGGTTTTGCAAAAATACCCATGATGTGTGATCTCCCCCGTAGGCATCCGCCAACCCACGTATCTTGTAGACACCCCTCATTGGATGCCAGTAACGTAATTACACCATTGTTATTAACCAATTACAAGGGAAAATCCGAGAAAACCAAGGATTTTTAGCCAAAACACTCAATAAACCGACTAATCAGCCCCCACAACCACACAAACGACCGAGATAACAGCCGCACCAAGCCCCCACAACGAAAAGTAACCCGGCTAGCGTAAACCCATGGAACTCACCGGCCCCTGGCTCGCCCAAACCGCCAGCGACGCCCGCCGACGAAGTTTTCCCCTTAACGACCTCGACGAAAGCGACTGGACCGAACTCCCCGTACCCGGGCAATGGCGCTTCACCAAAGAATTCGCTGACCAAAACGGGCCGCTACTCTACCGCACCCATTTCAACGCCCCCGCCCCCACCAGCCAACAACGCAGCTGGCTAGAAATAGGCGGCATCTTCTCCCAAGGCGACATCTGGCTCGACGGCTCCTACCTCCAAGCCACCGAAGGCTACTTTTTTAGCCACAACATCGAAATAACCGACGCCCTAAAAACCCAAAACGAACACCTCCTGGCCATAGAAGTCACCTCACCACCCCAAGCCCCCACCGGCCAACAACGCACCCTCACCGGAACCACCCAACAAAACGGCAACCCCGGCGGCATCTGGCAACCCATAAGCATTCGCCAAACCGGCCCCATCTCCCTGCTTCAACAACGCATCATCTGCACCGACGCCAACCCCACTGTGGCCACCCTGGCCATCCGCGTCATCGTCGACGCCGACCAACCCCAACTAGCGGTATTTCACACCACCATCCTCGGCATAGACCACCGCCACCAACAACCCCTCGCCGCCGGCCAAAACACCGTCGAATGGTCCATACGCATACCCCACCCACCACTCTGGTGGCCCCACGAACTCGGCGACCAACCCCTCCACCAAATAACCCTCGCCGTCACCGACCAACACGGAACCCCCAACGACCAAACCACCCGCCACATTGGGTTCCGCTCCATACACATGCACCACCACCAATGGCGCATCAACAACCAAACCCTCTTCTTGCGGGGCGCCAACCTCGGGCCGCTCAACGACGACCTCACCGCAATAACCGAAAAACAAGCCCAACAAGTAGTAACCCAAGCCCTCGAAGCCAACCTCAACCTGCTTCGCCTCGCCGGACACATCGCCCACCCCGCCCTCTACACCGCCTGCGACCAAGCCGGGCTACTCCTCTGGCAAGACATGCCGCTACACGGCGAATACCATCGATCAATACGCAGCCAAGCCACCCACCAAGCCCGAGAAATGGTCAACCTGCTCGGCCACCACCCCTCCATAATCGTATGGTGCGCCCACGACACCCCCGACGCACCCGACCCCACAAAAGCCGCCCCCCGACTACTGGACCACCAAAAACCCACCTGGTCACGAGCCGTCCTCGACCGATCAATACGCCGAGAAATACAACGTAAAGACCCCTCACGACCCGCCCTTTCACAATCCGGGATGCTGCCCAACCTGGCCAACTACCAAGAAGCCAACAGCCACCTTTGGTTCGGCTGGCACGACGGCCAAGCCGCCGACCTCGGCCACTACCTCGACCACCGCCCGGCCGCCGGAAGATTCGTCTCCGCCTTTGGTAGTCACAGCGTTCCCGACCAACTCACCCCCAACAAAAACACCTGGCCCACCCTTGACCCCACCCGACTCAACCCCGACCACGACCAACAACTCGACGTACTTCTCCGGCGATTCCCCCCCGAAAGTTTCACCGACCCCGCCACCTGGGTAACAGCCACCCAACAACACCAAGCCGACCTACTCAAAACCCAAATAGAAACACTGCGCCGCAGAAAATACCGGCCAGTAGGTGGATTCACCCTTGACCAACTCACCACCACCCAACCCGCCACCAACAGCAGCATCCTCGACCACCAAAACCAGCCCAAACCGGCCTACCTCGCCGTAACCGCCGCCTGTCAACCCACCCTGATCATGGCCAACCCACTCCAAACCACCTACGCCAGCGGCCAAACACTGGCCACCAACATCACCGCAGTTCACGACGGCCCCCAACCCCTCGGCCTGGCCCGCATAACCGCCCACCTCACCTATAACCAACAAACCCACACCACAGTTTGGGAAGGGCACATCGACGCCGACCAGGCCATACACATCGGCCAAATAGCCCAAAAACTAACCGGACCCCCGGGACCCATTGAACTCAAACTGCAACTGACCACCGAACAACTAACCACCACCAACCACTACCAAAGCAACATTGCCGCGTAACTCCAGCGCCGAGGTGGCCACCCTGCAACAAATCCCGGTACCGTAAGCGCCGAACTACTGCACAACCCCAACCCAAGGTAAACCCATGGCGCAAACCCCCAACCAGCGTTACCGCGTAGCCCCCCTCCGGCCCCGCAAAAAAAGCTGGCCCTTCCCCGTAAACATTTACCAAACCGCCGTAGGCCGCAAATGGGTAATGGCCCTAACTGGTATGGGCCTCATCGGCTTCGTACTCATCCACATGATCGGCAACCTTCACGTCTACGAAGGCCCCGCCCGCATGCACGAATACGCCGAAACGCTCCGCACCCTTGGCGGTGGCCTCATGCCCCGCGGCCTCGTGCTTTGGCTCATGCGTCTTGGACTCCTGGCAATGTTTGGCCTCCACCTGCACTCCGCCATCACCCTCAAAAACATGTCCGGAAACTCCAGCGAAGAAGCCACCCTCATGGGCGGCGCCAAAAAATACGCCGGAGGCCGCCAACACCTCGCCGCCAACTACGCCAGCCGCACCATGCGCTGGACCGGGCCCATCATCGCCCTTTACCTTTTTTACCATTTAGCCGACCTGACCTGGGGTTGGTGGCTAGGCGACAAGTTCGTGTCTGGCGACCCCTACCACAACGTCACCCAATCTCTCTCCAGCCTGCCCGTAGCCATCCTTTACATCGTGGCCAACATCGCCCTAGCCCTACACATCTTTCACGGGGCATGGTCCATGTTTCAAAGCCTGGGCATCAACAACCCCCGCTACAACCACCTCCGCCGCGGCCTGGCCGCCACCCTGGCCGGCTTAATTTTGATCGGCAACCTGTCGTTCCCTCTCCTCACCCAAACCGGCCTCATATCTGAAGACAACCGAGAATGCCCCATCAACGAAACCACGGGCCTGGCCTGCTTAGTCGAACAAGCAGAAGGACACTGACATGAACCCCCTAATTAACGCCAAAATCCCCGCCGGCGACATCGCCGAAAAATGGGAAAACCACAAGTTCTCCATGAACCTGGTTAACCCCAGCAACAAACGCAAATTCGAAATCATCGTGGTCGGTACCGGCCTCGCCGGAGCCTCCGCCGCCGCCACCCTCGGCGAACTGGGCTACCGCGTCAAAGCCTTCACCTTTCACGACAGCCCCCGCCGCGCCCACAGCATCGCCGCCCAAGGAGGCATCAACGCCGCCAAAAATTACACCAACGACGGCGACTCCGTGCACCGCTTGTTCTACGACACCGTCAAAGGCGGCGACTACCGATCACGCGAAGCCAACGTGCATCGCCTGGCCGAAGTATCAGTCAACATCATCGACCAAGCCACCGCCCAAGGCGTACCCTTTGCCCGCGACTACGGCGGCCTCTTAGACAACCGCTCCTTCGGCGGGGCCCAAGTATCGCGAACCTTTTACGCCCGCGGACAAACCGGCCAACAACTACTCATCGGCGCCTACTCCGCCCTCATGCGCCAAGTAGCCGCCGGCACCGTAGAACTCCACAGCCGCGCCGAACTCCTCGACGTCGTCACCAAAGACGGCCAAGCCTGCGGCATCGTCACCCGTGACCTGGTCAGCGGCGAAGTAACCCCCCACTCCGCCCACGCCGTAGTCCTCGCCACCGGCGGGTACGGCAACGTGTACTTTTTGTCCACCAACGCCATGATGTGCAACGTCACCGCCGCCTGGCGAGCCCACCGCAAAGGCGCCCTCTTCGCCAACCCCTGCTACACCCAAATCCACCCCACCTGCATCCCAGCCAGCGACGACTTTCAATCCAAACTGACCCTCATGTCAGAATCGCTCCGCAACGACGGACGCATTTGGGTACCCAACGGCAAAGCCGACAGCCGAAGCGCCGCCGACATTCCCGAAACCGAACGCGACTATTACCTAGAACGCAAATACCCGGCCTTCGGCAACCTGGTGCCCCGCGACGTCGCCTCCCGAAACGCCAAAACCGTAGTCGACGAAGGCCACGGCGTAGGCCCCCTCGCCAACGGCGTCTACCTTGATTTCTCCGCCGCCATCGCCCGCGACGGCCTCGACGCCATCTCAGAAAAATACGGCAACCTCTTCGACATGTACCAACGCATCACCGGAGAAAACCCCTACCAAACCCCCATGCGCATCTACCCCGCCACCCACTACACCATGGGCGGCCTCTGGGTGGACTACAACTTGATGACCAACGTCGAAGGCCTCTACGCCATTGGCGAAGCCAACTTCTCGGACCACGGAGCCAACCGCCTCGGAGCCAGCGCCCTCATGCAAGGCCTGGCCGACGGCTACTTCGTACTGCCCTACACCATCGGCGACGGCCTCGCTGGCCAACTCGGCAACGACCCGGTACCCACCAGCGACCCCGTATTCACCCAAGCAGTAGCCGGCATCAACGACACCAACCGTCGCTGGCTAGCCACCAACGGCACCAAATCGGTTGACCACTACCACCGAGAACTCGGCCGCATCGTCTGGGATAACATCGGCATGGCCCGCAACAAAGCCGGCCTCCAACAAGCGGTCACCGACATCCCTGCCCTCAAAGAGGAATACCATAAAAACGTGCGGGTGCTCGGCAGTGCCGACACCCTTAACCAGTCCCTTGAAAAAGCAGGGCGAGTAGCAGACTTCTTTGAACTCGCTGAACTTATGGCCCGAGACGCCCTACAACGAGAAGAATCCTGCGGCGGACACTTCCGCGACGAATACCAAACCGCAGAAGGCGAAGCACAACGCGACGACGAAAACTTCGCTCACGTAGCAGCCTGGGAATGGAACGGCGAAGGAACCGACCCCACCCGGCACCAAGAAGAACTTACCTTTGACAACGTGGCGCTCTCGCAGCGTTCATACAAATAAGCGAGGAGAACAACATGTCAGGAACCACCGGAGAAATCATCAACGTCACCATCAAAGTGTGGCGCCAAGACGGCCCCAACAGCGAAGGCCGCTTCGAAACCCACCCACAAGCCATCACCACCGATGCTTCATTCCTAGAAATGCTGGACCTTCTCAACGAACACCTCAACGACCAAGGCCACGAACCCATCGCTTTTGAATCCGACTGCCGAGAAGGCATCTGCGGAACCTGCGGCGTCATGATCAACGGGCGAGCCCACGGACCACAAAAAGCCACCGCCACCTGTCAACTCCATATGCGAGAGTTTGCCGACGGCGACGAAATTGTAATCGAACCCTTCCGAGCAGCTGGCTTTCCGATAATTCGCGACCTCGCCGTAGACCGCTCACCACTGGACCGCATTATTGAATCCGGCGGCTACATCACCGTCAACACTGGCGCCGCTTCCGACGCCAACCTGACCCCAGTACCCAAAGAAGCCTCCGACCAAGCCTTCGATGCCGCCGCCTGCATCGGCTGCGGGGCATGCATCGCCGCCTGCCCCAACTCAGCCGGCCAACTCTTTACCTCAGCCAAAATCGGCCACCTGAACCTCTTGCCTCAGGGCCAAGCCGAGCGCTGGAAGCGCACCGAATCCATGGTGGAAACCATGGAAGAATTCTTCGGATCGTGCACCAACCACGGCGAATGCTCCGAAGCCTGCCCCAAAGAAATCAGCTTGGACTTCATTGCTTTCATGAACCGTGACTACCTCAAAGCCAAGGTAAAAAACCGGGCGCTCACCGGACAAAAATAAACGCCGTCCCAGCGAAGTTTGCCAAAAGCCGCAGGCAAATCGGGATGTTTGTCCCTAACAGAAACCCGCCGTGCGTCGCAGCCTTACAAGAACTAAACCCTTGGAGGAACTATGCGTAAACAAACCCGAACCCCTTTGCTGTCTTTTTAGCTTTAGTGCTTGCCGTAACGGCATACACAAGTTTCCCCAGTTGATATTGCTAAGCGGTTCCCCCCCTCGACCAGCCGTACTTTGTTGACACCATCAACATCGCTCCTGGTGGGCGGCACTCCGTGCTGGTGCAACCCGATACCCCCGGAGGAGGGTTTTTGTGTTTAAAAACCTTTGACCCCTTGACAGATCGTTCAAGTGGCGCGAAGGTAATGGCATCACCTTGCAGTCAGGTGGGGTGGTGAACAACACGACCGTAGCGACGAGCGATAGGAGGAGCGCATATGCAATCCACCCAGAACCGCCGTCGACGTCGTGCCCCACCAAGCAGGTGAGTAGGGTTTTGACCGAACCGGTCCCCTCACGTTCTCGCAAACCAAACCCCACCATGGGTTACGGAGAACGCTGACGAGAGACGATCCAGTCAACAACTCGCAGAAACGGCGCTTCACACCGTCGCCCGCCTTCGGGAACCCGGACCGTGTGAGGCGTCGTTTCGCGTCTCACTAATTGTGCTTCGGTGTCGAACACCGAGTCACAAGTTAATCGGTGGAGGAAAAATGAGCCAGAAGACGAGGGAGTAAATCCGGCAAGGCGGCATCGGGCAGTTCGTGGCCGAGGTCTTCGACCAGCCACAATTCAGCCCCTAGGATGCCTTCCAGAAAAGCAGTGGCATGCCCCACCGGAAACACCGGGTCCGCCGTGCCATGCACCACCAAAGTACGTACCGATATTTCACCCAGACGATCCAAACGCGAAGGCGACGAGTTAACCGCCGGTCCATGACCAGACTCCGGGTACCAACAACTCCGCACCTCGGCATCAGCGCGCAGCACCGCAGCCTCCTCCTCAAAGGGATAACGAGAACCCGCCAACAAACGATCAAGCTCCACCACCCAAGACACCTTGTCAACATGGCTCACCGGAGGCGGAGAAAAAAGCCGCTCCGCCATGCAATCCACCAAAGTATCCTCCGCCGGCGGCAAACGCTCATCACCCAAACCCGGCGACGACCCCACCAACGTCAACGACCGCACCCGCTCCGGGTAGTCCAACGCCAAAACCTGGCCCACCATGCCGCCCATAGACCGACCCACCACATGAGCGGACACTAAACCCTCACCATCGAGCACCCCCACCGCATCGGCCGCTAAATCTTCCAAGGTGTAACCCACCGACGACGGCACCTTGGTCGACAAGCCACTATCTCGCGTATCAAAACGCACCACCCGATACCCAGCCGCCACCAAAGGATCAATCAAACCCGGTGACCAACGGGTACACGGAGAATCCGCCCCCGCCAACAACAGCACCGACTGGCCATCCACCGGGCCAAAAGACTCCACATGCAGTTCAATATTTAGGTCATCGCTCACGGCGCCGAAGGTTACCCGGTAACGGCTAGCGTCATGGACGTGCACCACCAACACCCCATAAAAGTCCGCTTCTACGAACTCGACCCCTACGGGCACCTCAACCACTCGGTCTACGTGCAACTCTTCGAAACCGGCCGGGTTGAACTCCTCGACCAAATAGGCCTCGGGCTTCACGCCTTGCAAGACCAGGGCTACCAATTTGTGGTCTCAAAAATAGAAACAAAGTTTTTAGCACCCGGCGTCGGCGGCGATGAACTCATCATCGAAACCAGCCTGGCCGAAATGCGACGAGCGTCATCTCGTTGGCATCAACGCATCCTGCGCGGCGACGACGTGCTGGCCACCCAAGAAGTATTAGCCGCCGTCACCAACGACCAAGGCCGCCCCGTACGCTGCCCCGATTTCATCACCAACGCATTGCTCCCCTACTTAGCCGACCCCAAATGAGCAACAAACGCAACACCCTCCTCACCCGAATAGCCCAAGGCGGGCTCATGGGTGCCGCCAACACCGTGCCCGGGGTTTCCGGCGGCACGCTGGCCCTAATGTTCGGGTTCTACGAACGACTCATCAATGCCCTTCGCGACGGAGCCCACGCCGCCACCCAGGTGCTCCGAGGGGACCTAAAAGGCGCCCTAGCTAGCCTCAAAGCCGTGGAATGGAGCCTGCTCCTTCCCCTACTCGTCGGCGCCGGTGCCGTAGTAATCGCAGTAGCCGGGCCCCTCGAAAGAAGCCTCGAAACCCACCCCGAAAACATGGCCGGCCTCTTTCTGGGCTTAGTCATCGGTTCACTCATCATCTCTTGGCGGCTCATGCCCACCTGGAACCCTCGCCTACTCGCCGTAGTAACCCTCGTCGGAACCAGCGTATTTGCCGGTTTAGGGTGGCAAAACGGGCCACTCAACGACCCCTCGCCCCTGCTGCTTTTCGCCGCCGGAGCCATCGCCATCTGCGCCATGATCCTGCCCGGCCTCTCCGGATCATTTTTACTCCTCATGTTCGGTCTCTACGAAGCCGTACTAACCATGGTTGACCAACGCCTCATGGGCGACCTGGTCATCTTCGGCTTCGGAGCTGCCCTCGGCCTCGCCGCCTTCGCCACCCTGCTGAGCCGCCTCTTAAAACGTCACCACGACCCCATGTTGGCCGTCCTACTCGGCCTCATGCTGGGCTCGCTACGCGTGCTTTGGCCCTGGCCCCACGGGGTGGGCTACACCAGCCCCAACGACACCCAAACCTTCGACGGCACCGGATTACAGTGGCCCACCCAAGGCACCACCCTATGGCCACTCCTGCTGGCCGGAGGAGCGCTCATGGTAGTGCTCGGCGTAGATGCCTTAGCCAGCCGCCAAAACAAAGCTTAAGCCATGCCCCAGTTTCTTAGCCCCCAATGGCTTACTGCCCTTAACCAAGCAGCAACCCAACACCCCGGCCTCGACGCCCACCAAAAGCCCCTCACCGTGGGCTACCGCATCACCGACGGGCCCCACTGGTGCATCGCCTTTACCCCCGGAGCGGTACAAGTTCTCACCGACCCAACCCCCGACCAAGACGTTTGGTTCATCACCGACCGCCACACGGCAAGCCAAATGGCCGCCGGAACACTCGACCCCCTAACCGCCATCATCGACGGCACCATGACCCTAGGTGGCGACCCACGCCGGCTCA
>Ga0233443_1002419_pt1 | contig 14275 bp, 15 predicted proteins | sample SI_123_September_2_FD_182784 | JGI IMG/M metagenome (GOLD analysis project Ga0233443, IMG submission 182784) | Seawater microbial communities from Saanich Inlet, British Columbia, Canada - SI_123_September2016_200_MG | ecosystem: Environmental > Aquatic > Marine > Inlet | place: Canada: British... | reverse complement strand
TTAATCAAGCGCAATTTCTGACCCAGGCAAACAAATATGGATATCCGTAACGGTCTCATTGAGACCATTGGCAACACCCCTCTTATCCGTCTGAGAAAAGTATCGGATGAAACGGGATGTGAAATTCTGGGCAAAGCGGAATTTCTTAATCCAGGTGGTTCGGTCAAGGACCGGGCGGCGCTGGGTATGATACGGGCTGCCGAAGCAGATGGTTCCCTGAAGCCAGGTGGTGTCATCGTCGAAGGCACGGCGGGCAATACAGGCATCGGTCTTGCCCTGGTCGGTGATGCCCTGGGATACCGGACCGTCATTGTTATACCGGAAACCCAATCCGATGAGAAAAAGGCCATGATCCGCATGTGTGGTGCGGAATTGCGTGAAGTTCCAGCTGTGCCTTACAAGGATCCGAATAACTACGTCAAGTTTTCCGGTCGACTTGCCGCCGAGATCAATGAGCAAGAAGAATTTGGTGCGATTTGGGCCAATCAGTTCGACAATGTCGCTAACCGTGAAATCCACTACCAAACCACGGGGCCTGAAATCTGGGATCAGACCGACGGCAAGATTGATGCATTTATTTGTGCTGTCGGTTCCGGTGGATCGCTGGGTGGAGTCGCCAAGGCGTTGAAGGAAAAGAACCCGAACATCAAGATTGGTCTGGCTGATCCAAACGGTGCAGCCCTTTACAATCATTATAAGAATGGCGAACTGAAATCAGAGGGGTCATCGATCACTGAAGGTATTGGTCAAGGCCGCATTACGGCAAACCTCACGGATCTGGAAGTCGATATGCCCTACCAGATCCCGGACACTGAAGTCGTGCAAACTGTCTTTGACCTGATCAGGGACGAAGGTCTTGTGCTGGGTGGCTCGTCTGGAATCAATGTTGCCGGTGCTGTGCGCATTGCGCGTGAACTGGGTCCCGGCCACACGATTGTCACCCTGCTATGTGATTCCGGTGATCGCTATGCCAGCCGCTTGTTCAACGCAGACTTCCTGCGTGAAAAGGGACTACCCGTCGCACCCTGGCTTGAATAAGTTACCCCTTCCCCCAACATTCAGGACCCTTACCCTATTATGGAAGCTCTTTATCGAGACGATACCTACGCAAAATCCTGTGAAGCCACAGTGACGGCAGTCGACGGCAATGCCATCAGCCTTGATCGAACAGTCTTTTATCCATCAGGTGGTGGTCAGCCAGGTGACACCGGGCTTTTCAAGACACCGGACGGCCGCGAAGTCGGGATTGTCGATGCGCGCAAGGGCGATACACCCGACAGCGTTATCCACATTGCGGCGGACAACGGGCCGACGCTTATTGTCGGAGACAAGGTTAGCGCAGAGCTTGACTGGGATCGCCGCCATCGCCTGATGCGCATGCATACCTGTTTGCACGTTCTCTCCGCCGTTCTGCCCTACCCCGTTACCGGTGGTCAAATCAATGACGGCAAGGGACGTCTGGATTTTGACTTGCCGGAAGCTGTTCTGGACAAGGAAGAACTAACCGCTGAACTTAATCGCCTGATTGAAACCGACCAGCCCCTGTCCATCGAATGGATTACAGATGAAGAACTGGCAGCAAAGCCGGAACTGGTCAAAACCATGAGCGTCCAGCCTCCGACAGGTGCCGGACGTGTTCGCCTGATCCGCATTAATGATCTGGATTTACAGCCTTGCGGTGGCACCCACGTTGCACGCATCGGCGAGATTGGTCGGGTGGAAATCACCAAAATCAAGAAAAAAGGTCGTCAAAACCGTCGCGTTTCCGTCGCTTTTGCGGACTAAAGTGTTTCAGCTTTGTCCTGAAACACTATAATCGAACATCACAACAATATTCCAACGGACCCTCCCCCATGGACTACGTCAATCCCCAATCACTGGTTTCAACCGACTGGCTCGCAGAACATATCGACGCACCAGATGTTCGCGTCGTCGACGCTTCCTGGTACATGCCGGCTGAAAATCGCGACCCGGCAGCGGAGTACGACGCTGAGCATATTCCAGGTGCCGTGCGTTTTGACATTGATGAAATCGCCGACACAGACAGCGACCTTCCCCACATGATGCCAAGCCCGGAAAAGTTTTCCAGTCGCATGCGCAAAGCCGGCATTGGTGATGGCAACCGCGTTGTTGTCTACGATGGTGGCATGATGATGGCGGCAGCTCGTGCATGGTGGATGTTGCGCACATTCGGGCACGATGACGTTGCTATTCTGGATGGAGGCATCAACAAGTGGAAAGCCGAGGGACGCCCTTTGGAGGACCTGCCACCGACACCACGAGAGCGTCATTTTACGGCCCGTCTGAATTCGACAATGATCCGCTATGCTGATCAGATGTTAGCCAATATCGACAGCAAGAAAGAACAGGTCGTCGATGCACGTGCCCAGGCGAGGTTTGATGGCGTAGCGCCTGAACCACGTGCCGGTTTGCGGGGTGGTCATATCCCTGGCAGCGTCTGTGTCCCCTTCATTGATGTTATCGATGACGACAAGACCATGTTACCTGCTGCCGACATCAAGGAAGCCTTTACGTCTGCCGGACTTGATTTGAAAAAACCAATTGTCGCAACCTGTGGATCCGGGGTATCAGCCGCCATGCTGGTCTTTGCCATGCATCTGATTGGGCAACGCCAGAACGCTGTCTATGACGGATCCTGGTCGGAATGGGGTGGCCGGGAAGACCTGCCCATCGAACCCTGAATATGGAGATCCGGTCCTATGATGATGGCGACCTCGCCGCTGTCATTGCCCTGTGGGATGCGACCGGTCTCAGCGTCAATCCACTGAATGACCCGGCGCAGGATATTGAACTGTGCCGAACCTCTGGCCACGGCGATGTCCTGGTGGGTGAGATAGACGGCGAACTGGTTGCCACAGTGATGGTTGGCCACGATGGTCATCGTGGTTGGTACTATTACCTGGCCACATCACCGGATCGACAGCGCCAGGGACTGGGCCGTGAGATTGTCGCGGCAGCGGAAGACTGGCTGACGTCACGCAAATTACCCAAAGTCGAAATCCTGGTTCGGGATATTAATATTGCCGCCATGGCTTTTTATCAAAAACTTGGCTACGTGCACGAGCCCGTTCAGGTTCTTTCCCGTCGACTGGATGGTCGCGAGCATAAAGAGGTTCGAAAGACAGTTCAGTCAACTGTCACCTATCTGGAGATGCAATCAGCCCCGGAACGCTCCCCTGTTCCCTCACCCGCTGTAAAACATGCGGTGTTGCGATCTGACAAAACCAGTGTCGCTTTTTACCGCTACCTTTTTGACAATATCGGTGAAGATTATAACTGGACTGATGTCCGTTTGATGAGCGATGAGGATCTTGCCGACGTCCTGAACGACGAGAATGTCGATATGTTTGTTCTGTATGTGGATGGAGAACCTGCTGGTTTCGCCCAACTGGATCGACGTACAGATAATGATATCGAGCTTTTATATTTCGGCATCATGCCGCATTTTATTGGTCGTAGACTGGGGCCCTGGTTACTGGACTGGACTATTCGCCATGCCTGGTCATTGGGCCCCGACAGGGTCTGGCTTCATACCTGTGATCTCGATCACCCAAGGGCATTACCGATGTATCAAAAGGCCGGGTTCAATGTTTATGATCAGCAGATTGAGACGGAATTTCTGCTTTGATTGAATCGCTGCGCCGATAAGACGGTTAGCAAAAAAAGCCCGATGGATTTCTCCACCGGGCTTTTGTTTGTTCGAAACCTGAAGTGTCAGTGACCCAGAATCTGGCTCAGGAACAATTTGGTCCGGTCACTCTGTGGGTTGTCGAAAAATTCATTGGGCTCGTTCTGCTCAATGATTTCGCCGCCATCCATGAATATCACGCGGTCGGCGACCTGCTTGGCAAAACCCATTTCATGGGTTACGCACAACATGGTCATGCCTTCCTTGGCAAGATCAACCATAACATCCAGCACTTCCTTGATCATTTCCGGATCAAGGGCTGAGGTTGGCTCATCAAACAGCATGATGTCCGGGTTCATACAAAGGCTTCGGGCGATGGCCACACGTTGCTGCTGTCCACCAGAAAGCTGACCAGGATACTTCAGAGCCTGTTCAGGGATCTTCACCCTGTCCAGATATTTCATGGCAATTTCTTCAGCTTCGGCTTTAGGCATCTTGCGTACCCAGATCGGTGCCAAAGTGCAGTTCTGTAAAACCGTCAAGTGCGGGAACAGATTGAAATGCTGAAATACCATGCCGACTTCACGACGTATCGTGTCGATGTTTTTCAGATCGTTGGTGAGTTCAATGCCACCGACATTGATGCTGCCCTTCTGATGTTCTTCCAGACGGTTGATACAACGAATCACAGTTGATTTACCCGAGCCCGAAGGTCCGCAAACCACAATGCGCTCGCCACGTTCAACCGTAAGGTTGATATCTTTCAGCACATGAAAATCACCATACCACTTATGCATGCCGGTGATCGAAATTGCAGGGCCGCTGTGGTTGGCTTCTGCTGTGTTTGAGTCAGACATTTGCATGCCCCCCTTTACCGCTTGTGTCCAGTATGAAGCTTCCTCTCGAGGTACATCGAATAACGCGACATACTGAAGCAGATGATGAAGTAGATTATGGCAATGAAGACGTAAGCCGTGTGTTCAAGCCCAAGCCAGTTCGAGTCCGTATAGGATTGTTTGGCAACCAGCAGCAGATCGGCAAGACCGATAATGCTGACCAGTGACGTATCCTTGAAGAGACCGATGAATGTACTGACGATGCCAGGAATCACAATCTTCAGAGCTTGCGGCAAAACGATCAACCGCATGTTCAGATAGAAATTAAGGCCCAGACTATCTGCCGCCTCAAATTGACCTTTGGGAATCGCCTGCAGGCCACCCCGGACAACTTCAGCCATATAGGCTGCAGCAAACAGGGAGAAACCGACCAACGCCCTCATGACGTTGTCAAACTTCACACCTTCCGGCAGGAACAGAGGCAACATGAACTGTGCCATGAACAAAACCGAAATCAGCGGCACTGAACGGATAATCTCAATGAACCCGATACAGAGTATCTGAATCAAAGGCATGCTGTTGGCGCGACGACCGAGAGCCAGAAGAATGCCCAGAGGTAACGCGACAGCGATACCAACACCGGCCAGGATCAAGGTTAGCAGCAGTCCACCATACGAATCTGTCTCAATCTTCTCGAGGCCCAGACCCCATGAGATGAAGACAATAAACACGATAATATAGGCGGCAGAATAGCCAGCCCCCGACATAATCGCGTTCGCCCTCGTTGCACCCCTGTGACCGAAGAACACTGCAGCAGCAAACATTGCTACCCAAACAGCAATTCCAACCGGAGTTTGAAATGAACTCATTTCAACAGGTCCGCGGATCAATGCAACTGCCAAGGCAGGAAATCCAAAGATCAGGAATGGTACGCAGATCTTTCTGCCTGGCAATTTATCGAACAGCACCGGCAGCATGGCAACCATAAAGACGATAAGTGCCAGATTTGGACGCCAGAACTGGTCAGCCTTGAAGAAACCGTACATGAACAGATTGAAGCGCTTGTCAATCATGCCCCAGCAAGCTCCGGAGCCGCCGGCCCTGCATTCCTTGTAGTCATTGGCTTCCCATACCGAGGAAATCAAGAGCCAATCTATAGCAGGCGGGATCGACAGCCATGCCAGGTACATGATGATCAACGTCGCCAGCGAGTTGTACCAGGTACTGAACAGGTTATGGCGAAGCCAGCCGATTATACCTGCTTCAGATACCGGCGGTGGCAGGTCAGGGTGAAATTCTGTCCTTACAAATGATTTGCTCATGACTTAACGCTCCACCAGCGCGACGCGCTTGTTATACCAGTTCATGAACATGGAAATGATCAAGGATATCGTTAGATACACACCCATTGTCATACCAATGATCTCGATCGCCTTACCGGTCTGGTTCAGGGAAATACCCATGAACACATTCACAATATCCGGGTAGCCAATGGCAATAGCGAGCGAAGAGTTTTTGGCGAGATTCAGATACTGACTGGTAACAGGCGGCACGATGACCCGCATTGCCTGTGGAATTACAATCAGGGACATAGTCCGGTTTGGCCTGAGACCGAGGGCAGAAGATGCCTCCGTCTGGCCATGGCTCACTGCCTGGATACCTGAGCGCACATTCTCGGCGATGAAAGCGCCAGTATAGAATGTGAGTGCCAGGAAGAGCGCAGTCAGTTGGGACGTAATCTGTACGCCCCCGACAAAGTTAAAGCCCTTCAATGCCGGAATATCCCAGGTCAATGGAACACCTGTTGCCAGAAGTACCAGGATTGGAAGACCAAAAATCAACCCCAGGGCAGTGAAGAATACAGGGAACTGTTCTCCCGTCTTTTCCTGCCTGATACGAGCCCAGCGGGCCATAAAGAATGTTGCAATAATACCGATAACAAATCCGGCAACGACAAAGCCAAATCCATCCTCGAATACCGGTGCTGGAGCAACAAGATATCGGTTATTCAGAAAGACCAGATCACCCATGTTGAGGGAATTCTTGACAACCGGCAGGGCCAGAAGAACGCCAAAATACCAGACCAGGATTTGCAGCAGCAACGGAATATTACGTGTGCCCTCGATATAGGCGGCCGCAACAAAATTCACCAGCGGATTACTGGACAAACGCAAAACGCCGAAAATAAATCCGACGATTGTTGCAGAGATAATGCCAATAACTGCAATCAGCAAAGTGTTGACCAGGCCAAGCCAGAACACATCCATATGGGTGTCTGTGTTAACGTCGAAGCCTGTAATATTGAAGTTTGGACTGGTTGGCATAAAGCCAGCTTGCAGACCAAGGAAATCAAAACCGGCTTTTATGCCAATCTTTTCCATGTTTTCTGCAGCGTTATTTCCGATATACGCTAGTAGAGATACAAACAGCACAACAACCACAATTTGCGCAACAATAGCCCTGAATTTAGGGTCATTCAGCAAGTTCGGTTTTGGCTGGGTATCGACAGCCTCAATTGTCATGAGACGCCCCCCGTTTGTTTCGACCTTGTTCGATACAAATCAGTGCGAATTTTATTGATTGCCAGCTTAAGGGGACTGACACCCCTGACCCGCTAGGGGCCAATTATTTATTCGCACCCTGATGTGAAAAAGGCCGGAGGTTTTTTGCCCCCGGCCCGTTCCAACAATTTTTAACGCAGCGGTGCGGAATAAAGAATACCGCCCTGGTTCCACAGCGCATTTACGCCACGGGCAAGGTTGACCGGTGTTTTAGGACCGATGTTGCGTTCGTAGACTTCACTGTAGTTACCAACAGCTTTAACGATGTTGTAACCCCAGTCTTTACCAAGACCAAGCATGGCACCAAGGTCGCCTTCGGCGCCCAGCATACGCTTGATTTCAGGATTGTTGGCTGTCTTCATGCTGTCTGCATTGCCCTGGGTAACACCCAGCTCTTCAGCAGAAATCATGACATTCAGAGTCCAGCGAGCAATATCGCCCCAAGCGTTGTCGCCGTGGCGAACCAATGGACCCAGTGGCTCTTTGGAAATGATTTCAGGCAGAACCATGTGTGCATCTGGCTCGGAAAGAACCGAACGCTGTGCAGCCAGACCGGAACGGTCAGTCGTGTAAACGTCGCAAGCACCCTTGTCGTAGTTTTGACGGGCTTCAGCAGCGTCTTCAACAACAACAGGTGTGAAGCTCATTTTGTTTGTGCGGAAGTAGTCAGCAAGGTTCAGCTCGGTTGTTGTACCGGTCTGAATGCAAACACTGGCGCCATTGAGCTCGGTTGCGGACTTAACACCCAAAGACTTACGGATCATGAAGCCCTGGCCGTCATAGTAGTTAACGCCAACGAACTCAAAGCCGAGGTCAGTATCACGGCTCATGGTCCATGTGGTGTTACGTGCCAGAACGTCAATTTCACCAGATGCCAGAGCGGTAAAACGTGTTTTACCGGTTGTCGGGGTGAACTTGACTTTCATTGGATCACCAAAGATCGCTGCAGACATGGCGCGGCAGAAATCTACGTCAAAGCCTTTCCAGACACCTTTGTCATCAGGTGCAGCAAAGCCAGCCAAACCAGTTGTCACACCACACTGGATAAAGCCTTTTTTCTTGACGTCGTCGAGAGTCGCAGCCGAAGCGGCGGTAGAAACAACTGCGAGTGCAGCTGTAGCAGCAAGTAATTTGAGAGCTTTCATTTTAATCCTTCCCTGTATTTATTGGCCCCTCGTCTGCCGAACCGGTCTGGTTTGATCAGGGAATAGACTCTATCCAACCGATTTAACCAGGTTTCGATCCCGCCCGCAGGGGCAGTTAGTCTTTATATCAGCTTCACAGAAACTGTCTTAACCAACGTCTCTTCGCCAGTTATGTCTGGGACCGTAACAGAGTTTGTCCAAACGGACAAGAAATTCACATGAATACATTTAGTACTTGTTTTCAGGCTTTTATCGAAAAGTTTTAACGCTGAAATATGGCTATTGCTCATAGGATCGTGAGGACCTGCGCAACAAACCTCCGACCAGGAACAACACTGCCGCAGCCAGAACGATTGCAGGTCCGGCAGGGATGTCCCAGGTCATCGATGAACCAAGGCCAAGCACAACAGAAATGCACCCTGTAACAATTGCCAGTACGGCCATTGCCTCGGGTGTACGGGCAAATGGTCGTGCCGCGGCAGCGGGAATGATTAAAAGCGACACAATCAGCAAAATACCCACAACTTTCATCGCCACAGCAATGACAATGGCGATGATGACCATGAACATGAGGCGGGTACGGGCGACCGGTACACCCTCCACGGCCGCCAGTTCCTCGTGCACGGTCATGGCGAGCAAAGGCCGCCAGATAACTGCCAGCGCAACCAGGGCCAGCACGCCACCGCCGAAAATCCAGTAAAGGTCAATATCACTCACGGCGAGAATATCGCCAAACAAATACGCCATCAGATCAACGCGAACTGTGTCCACCAGAGCCGTCACAACAAGCCCGAGCGCCAACATGGCATGGGCCAGAATGCCCAGCAGCGTATCTCCGGCAAGTTGCCTTTGGCCTTGCATGGAGACCAGGATCAGGGCCACCGCAATACAGACAACCACAATCGCAAGAGTTGGGCTGATTTCAAGCAACAGGCCCAAAGCAACGCCAAACAAGGCCGAATGGGCCAGCGCTGCGCCGAAATAGGCCATGCGCCGCCAAACCACAAAGCAGCCCAAAGGACCCGCGACAACGGCAACACCCAGCCCGGCTATCAACGCCCTGATCAAAAAATCATCCATGATCATGTCCCGCGTGTCCGTCACCGCTGCCGGGAATAACATTGCCGTGGGCATCGTGGTCGTGGTCATGATGGTGGGCATACAGTGCCAGACCGGCGGCGACCCGGTCGCCAAACAAGGCGACATATTCCGGATGGGCCTGCACAGCCTCCGGTGTGCCATCACAACAAACATGCTGGTTCAGGCAGACAACATGATCTGTCGCTGACATTACCAGGTGCAGGTCGTGCGACACCATAATGACACCAAAGCCATGTTCATCACGCAATCTCGCAATCAGGTCATAAATTTCGACCTGCCCACTGACATCGACGCCTTGTACCGGTTCATCCAGAACCAGCAAATCCGGATCGCGCAACAACGCCCTGGCCAGCAAAACCCGACGCAGCTCTCCACCGGACAGCACATCCATCGGCCTGTCGATCAGATGAGGCACACCGACTTCTTCCATCAGAGCCTGGCGGGTACCCTTGGAGACATTGACCCCGAGGGACAAAAAGCGCCGGACAGACAAGGGTAGCACCGGATCAATCGTCAGGGTTTGCGGCAGATAACCGATTTTCAGACCGGGCTTTCGGATGATCACGCCGCTTTCCGGACGGATCAGTCCCATCATGGTTCGAAGCAGTGTCGATTTACCTGCGCCATTTGGGCCGACGATTGTAATAATTTCCCGCGGTTTGACCGCAAGGCTGACGTGGCTGAGAGAAAACTGATCGCCCCGCCTGACGGACAAGTCGTCTACTTTGACCAAAATATCCTTCACCGGGAAACCCTGCTACCAACGCAGTCACCGCACTTGCCTTTGACTTCAACAGTTTGCCCACCAACGGAGAACCCTTCTCGCGCAGCGGCTTTTTGTATTTGCCGGGCGAGGCCATCAATCTCCAGTTCAACCGCATTGCCGCAAGCTTCGCAAATCAGATACTGGGCATCATGCGGTGCTTCTGGATGGGCGCAGCCGACAAATGCGTTCAATGTTTCGATGCGATGAACCAGGCCTTCGGTTTTCAGGAAATCAAGGGCACGATACACCGTTGGTGGTGCAGGTCGGGCACCGTCCCCAGCCATCAATTCCAGGACTTCATAGGCACCTATTGGTGCGTGACTGGACCAGACGAGCTCAAGTACCTGACGACGCAAAGGCGTTAATCGCACTCCCCTGCCGACACAAATACGCTCAGCCGCTGAAACAGCATCACGAATACATTTCTGGTGATTATGCCGAGATTTGGAAGGCAATGGAGTTTCCCTGAGTTAAGTTAACTTGCGCATCTCAATTGACGAAATTGTTATAGTATAACATAACACTACAAGTCGAGAACACGCGTCGTATTTTTTTACCAAGAGACTTATTGTGATTGTTATATCCTCCCTCCTTCGCGCCAAGGCCTTACGATACTGGATGATGTTTGCCTTGCTTGTGGGTGCAACGCCGGTATTGGCAGAAGCCCCGCGGGTCGTGGTTTCCATCAAACCACTTCATGCTCTGGTCAGCGAAGTCATGTCTGGCGTTGGAGAACCAATGCTGCTGTTTTCGAACAGTGCTTCACCGCATGATACCCGGCTGCGTCCCTCCCGGGTCAGGGCCCTCTCCCGTGCGCAACTCGTTGTCTGGGTGGGCCCGGCTCTGGAAAGATCACTGGCATCGACCCTGACGAATATCAATTCAGCAAACAGATATGCCCTTGCAGCCCTTGATTTGCCCGAATTGAAAAAGCTTGGTGCCAGGTCTGGTGGCGTCTGGATCAAGGATGATCACGATCACGATCATGAGCATGGCACCGGCAACGTCGATCCTCATGTCTGGTTGTCGACAGAAAATGCGATGGTGATCATCAAGGCGGTTGCAACGCAGCTTGGTAAAATTGATCCCGATAATCGTGAAACTTATAACAACAACGTCACAAAGCTGGTTGGCAGACTGTCTGACCTTGCCATCGAAATCGGCGCGATGCTGAAGCCGTATCACAAGACACCCTATGTCGCACTGCATGATGCATTCAGGTATTTCGAGGATCAGTTTGAATTGTCACCCATTGGTGCCTTGAGTCCCACAGCGGGAACTTCTCCAGGTGCGAGGCGCATTCACGAATTGCGCGCACATTTAGCGGACCATAAAGTTCATTGTATTGCTGCAGATCCCTTTACGGCTTCTCCCTATCTTAAAGCCCTGGGTGACGGCACCGGGTCCAGTACCGCTGCCATGGACCCCATGGGCAATAATATTCCGACCGGCCCTGGTCACTATGAGAAAATGATGCGTTACAATGCTTCTGCCCTCGCAGGCTGTTTACGTCCACATTAAGTTCAGAAAAGTATCCGGAGCCCGATCATGACCGACCAAACCACCGACCTGCTTGATGCCATCAGTTTCAATGATGATGGCCTGGTGGCAGCCATTGCCCAACAGCATGATACAGGTGAAGTCTTGATGATGGCGTGGATGAACCGGGATGCTGTCACAGAAACTGTCAGCACAGGACGGGTTTGTTATTTCTCCCGTTCACGCGGCATGTTATGGCGCAAGGGTGAAAGCTCAAATCAGGTTCAGTCACTTGTTGATTTTCGCATCGACTGTGATGGCGATACGATTTTGCTCAAAGTCGATCAGGATGGCGTTGCCTGTCACACCGGTCGGCGCGATTGCTTTTATCGCGCCTGGAGAGAGGGCGAACTGAAAACAATCGCAGATGTCCTGATTGATCCGGACAAGCTGTACTCCTGAAACCTCAGGCACAAAGTCAGAATCGATTGCGCCTGTCGTTGGCATAAGGCCCGGACTTTGATTGCCGTACGTCACGATACTCAAACGCATCCGAATAAATGTCTCCGGTAGCCGCCCCCGCCAGATAGGCTTTTCGTTGCGCGTCCTTGACCATGCCGGGATCACCACACAAATAAACGTTCCAGCCAGACAGGTCTTCCAGTTCCTCCAGGGCAACGTCGCTGGCCCGGCCTGATTTGCATTCTGACGGTGCAACGCCAGACGAGACGCACGGCTGGTACCAGAAGTTCTGATGCTGATCGGCAAGATCAAACAAACGTTTCTTGAGATACAACCCGGCATCCAGGCGACTGCCATGGTAAAGTCGAATATCGCCCTTGTGGCCACTGAACAGGGCATCGCGTGCGATCCCGTATAGTGGTGCCAGACCCGACCCGGTTCCAATCAACAACATGGGTTTGTGGGGATCATCAGAGAGATAATAACAACTGCCGTTTGGCCCTTGAAACTCCAGGTCGTCACCTTCCTTCAGGCCATTCGCAATCCAGTTGCTCATCAATCCGTCCGGCATCTGGCGCACATGAAACTCCAGCGCCGTATCCAGAAACGGAACACTGGCCAGGGAATAGCTTCGTGTCAAACCGTCCGCCCGCCGCAAGGTGACATACTGACCAGCATGATAATAAAGCGGTGTCGCCGGTTGCAGGACCAGTCGGATGACGTCACCTGATAATTTTTGTAATACTTTCACCCGTGCCCGGGAATACAGGGTTGCGTCATCAGGGGCTGCAATCGTCATATCACCGGTTACGTCCGCCTTGCAGGCCAGGAAATATCCTTGATCGACCAATGATTTTTTCAGGTTTTCCTGTGATCGCGGGCTTGGTCGTCCTTCATCAAGGCGTGAAATGCAACTCATGCAAACGCCCTTGCGACAGGAATACGGTATGTCCACCTTGTTCTGTAATAAGACGTCCAGCACATTTTCACCCGGATTGGCCGGGAAAACGTCGCTGCCATAGCGAATTTTCGACACTTGTTACTCCACAATCAACAAATATTCGGGGCAAAACCCCACGGCCCAGGACCGTCCGCAGGCAGGTTATGCACTCGACCCGTTATATATGGTCGTATATAACCCTTTGACAAAGCTTGAGCATCTCATATTACGGGCAATTGATTAATCAGGCATCACTGGATGACAAGAATGTGCCAGAAAATACTGCGCCGGACAGGTGGATGGGCGATGGCTTTGGCCATTTTCACCAGCACATCCGCGGTTGAAGCCAGCGGTACGATCACATTGTTTGTTGCCGCGAGCCTCGCACCAATCATTGAAAAATCAACGACACCGTTCAGCGATGATACCGGCATTTCTGTGAGAATTTCAGCGGCGGCCTCTTCGGTGCTTGCACGGCAGGTGGCATCAGGTGCACCAGCGGATATTGTCATCCTTGCAAACCCGGACTGGATGCAATGGCTGCAAGATCGCAGCCTGATTAATCGACTGAGCCGCCGTGATCTGATCAGCAATCAATTGGCCTTGTTGCGCCACGCAGATACTGAATTGCCTGCGGGTATGGTTCCGGCACTGGAAGCCGCATTAAAAACCGGTCGTCTTGCCATGGCGGACCCGGACCATGTGCCGGCAGGCATTTATGGTAAAGCAGCCCTGACATCTCTCGGTTTGTGGCAACTGGTGGCCCCTGCCCTTGCACGCAGTCCGAACGCCCCGGCTGCCGTTGCCTTGTTATCGCGAGGTGAAGTAAGCGCTGCGATCTCCTATTCCACGGACGCGCGCCTGTCGAACAAGATAGTTGTCCATGAAATATTCCCGCAAAAGCTCCATCCCTCCATCCGCTATCAAATCGCCGATGTAAGCAGTTCAAAAAACCCGGATTCCACTCGGTTAATAGAATACCTTCTTCACCCGGACCGGATACCTGTCTTCAGGGCCGCTGGTTTTACGGCACCAAAAGCGCCATAGAAATCGATGATCAGTGATATTGAAATCGAGGTTCTCCGCCTCTCCCTGAAAATCGCTGGCTGGGCCGTTTTGTGTAGCCTGCCGTTCGCGATCGGAATTTCCTTTTTGTTGTCGAGACGACAATTTCCCGGCAGGTTCGTACTGGATGGCATTGTCCATTTGCCCCTGGTTATCCCGCCCGTTGCCGTTGGCTACATTTTGCTTCTGGTCCTGGGAAGGCAGGGTCTGGTCGGCAGCTGGCTGTACGAAGTTTTCGGCGTGACACTTGTGTTCAGCTGGCAAGGTGCCG